>JACCDP010443823.1_pt1 | contig 35693 bp, 35 predicted proteins | sample 7445841 | NCBI WGS metagenome assembly JACCDP01 (sample SAMN15323441, study PRJNA562643) | freshwater metagenome | isolation source: river surface water | place: USA:Blue River Watershed | collected 2017-08-17 | reverse complement strand
TGTTCTCGGTCATCTTCCGCCCGAAGCGCGCGAAGCGCTCCTGCATCGCGCGCTCGATCGCGGGATCAAACACCAGCCGCTGGCCGATGACCTCCGCGATCACCTCGCGCGTGCGGTCGTCGCAGGTTGGTCCCAGACCGCCCGTGGTGATCACGACGTCGGACCGCGCCCAGCTTTCGCGGAACTGCGCCGCAATCGCGTCCGCCTCGTCGGTGATCGTGACATTGCGCCGCAGCAGCGCCCCGCGCCGACCCAGCTGGGCGCCGATGAACGTGAGGTGCCCGTTCGCCGTGAGCCCGAGCAGCAGCTCGTCACCGAGCGTGATCAGTTCGTAGCGGACCGCGGCGACCGGACGGGCCGGCGAGCCGGCGGGAGGACTGGATTCCGAAACCATACTTGCGGACGCGGACCGTAGGCGGATTCTCCCAAAATGCCAGCGGTCGGGACGGCGCCGTCGCCGGACGGTTCGCCGGCTCCCACCTTGGAAGACGAGAAGCCCAGCTCATTGAAGGAAAAGGTCCGGCAGCTGCCGGACCGCCCCGGTGTTTACCTGATGAAGGACCGCCTCGGGCGGATCATCTACGTCGGCAAGGCGCGCAGCCTGCGCAAGCGCGTCGCCTCGTACTTCCAGAGCGGCCGCGCGCGCACCATCGCCCAACCGAAGATCCGCGCCCTCATCCGGCTGATCGCGGACCTCGACGTGATCGAAGTGCGCTCGGAACCCGAGGCGCTGCTGCTCGAAGGCAAGCTGATCAAGCAGTGGCGGCCGCGATACAACACGGACTTCACCGACGACAAGCGCTTCCTCCTTGTGCGCGTCGACGAGGCGGAAGTGCTGCCGCGCTTCCGGCTGACGCGCCTACGGAAAGACGACCGCTCGCGCTACTTCGGTCCCTTCGCGCACAGCGGCCTGCTGCGGCGGACGCTCGCGCAGATGCGCCGCCAGTTCGGCATCCTGCTCGCCGACGGCACGCCGGAGCGGCTGCCCGATGGCCGTTGGCGGCTCTACGACGACGTCCGCGAGGAGATCTACGGCACGGCCGAGCCCGTCACGGCCGAGGAATACCGCGAGCACGTGGGCCGCGCCTGCGAGTTCATGGAGGGCAAGTCGCGCGAATGGCTCGGCACGCTGCGCGAGGAGATGACGGCGGCGGCAGCGAAAAGGGACTTCGAGCGAGCGGCCGAGTTGCGCGACGTCGTGTTCGCGCTCGAACAGACGCTGCGGCGCACCCGCAACTTCGGCCGCGTGGATCCCACCCGCCCGTCGGGCGATGCCGCGGCGCTCGAGGCGTTGCGGGAGGCGCTGGGCCTGGCCGGCCCGCCGCGCACGATGGAGTGCTTCGACATATCCCACATCTCCGGAACGCTCGTCGTCGCCGCGATGGTGCACTTCGCCGACGGCCGGCCCGACAAGGATGAGTACCGCCGCTTCCGCATCCGCAGCTTCATTGGCAACGACGACTTCCGTGCGATGGAGGAGGTCGTCGGACGGCGCTACCGCCGCCTCGTCGAGGAGCAGCGCCCGCTGCCCGACCTCGTGGTGATCGACGGCGGCCGCGGCCAGATCGGGGCGGCGCTGAAGGCTTTCATCGCCCTCGACGCGGAGCCGCCGGCGATCATCGGTCTCGCGAAGAAGCACGAGACGATCATCTTCCCCGATGCACGTGCGCCGCTCAACCTGCCGCTCGACCACCCGGGCCTGAACCTGCTGCAGCGGCTGCGCGACGAGGCCCACCGCTTCGCCAACACCTACAACGCGGAGCTTCGCTCGCAGCGGATCCGCGAGAGCATCCTCGACGACTTCCCGGGCCTGGGCCCCGCGCGCCGAGCCGCGCTACTCGCGCATTTCGGCGACATCGCCCGGTTGCGCGCCGCCACTCCAGAGGAGATCGGCGCGGTGAGCGGTTTCGGTGGCAAGATGGCCGCCGACCTCCACGCCTTCCTGCGGCGGACCGATTGAGGCGGCGCCGGCGGGCGAGCTTAGCGTTCCCTCGCGGCCGACACATCTACGCCCGAAAGCGCAAAACCCAGTGCCCGGCCTCCACCCGCCGGCCCCTCGGCCACCGGAGACACGGGGCTGCGCAGCTCCAGCCGCAAGGGACCGCGAGAGGGCAACGCGACCGGCGGCAACTCCACCCATGCACGCGCGGGCGAGATCGACCCGGACCAGATCCGCGTTTCGCCCTGCCACACTTCCAACGGACGCGACGAGATACCCCGCGTTTCCAACCGCACCCGCAGCGCACGACCGGGGATGACACCTGCGGTCTCTAGCTCGAGCGAAGCCGTTCCAGCGGTCCAGGCCCATACGGCCGCCCCGCTCCGCTCCCGCCCGTACCAGCCCTCCGCGAGCTGCGCGCTGAAACTTCCTCCGGCGAAGCGCCCGGCGGCGATCTCCCGCGGAGCGGGCGGTACCTCACGCAACGCCTCGAGGCCCGCGAACACCGTGAGCCCTCCTGCGACCAACCAGCGCCACGAGGCGCGGTCGCGCACGGCGAGCACGGCGAATACGATCCCCAGTGGCAGGAGGACGCGTGTCGCCGCTCCGGGTTGCCCTTCCCAAACCGCGGTTCCCAGCAGTGCCATCATCAACACCTGCACCGCGCCCAACCGCCACCAAGGGTCGTCAAGCCGCCGGTGCCGGATCACGTAGGCGGCCTGCGCCGTGAGTCCGGCGGTCGCCAGGAAGGTCGTCGTGACCAGCCAGCGGAAGTCGGGATGCCGCGGGAATGAGGCGACGGCCTCGACCCACTTGTCGATCCAGCCGATGACGGGCCACGTGAAGTTGCCGAATCCCTGGTCGGCGGGACCGAGCCGCCAACGGACATAGCCGAGCCACAGCGCAAGCGGCAACGCGACCGCCAGCGCCACACCCAGGTTGCGCCACATCCCGCCGGACTTCAGCCACGGCCTGCGCCAAAGGGCCGCGACGCCAGTGAGGGCCGTTTCGCGCGCAAGACCCGACGCGCCGAGGAGCGCACCCGCCCACCCGCCCCGCCCGCGCTCGAAGGCGTGAACCGCCCCGGCGGCGAGTGCGGCAGCGAGGAGATCCGTCAACGCCAGCCGCACGGAGTGCAGCGCCCCGGCGGAGAACATCACGCTCGCCCAGGCTGTGAGGCCACGGGCGTCGGCCACGCCGAGGATGCGCCACAGCAGCAACGCGAGCGCGGCCCAGATGGCGAGGTTGAGCGCCGCGTACGCGCCGGCGATACGCGCCGGCTCACCCGTGGCGGCGAGCCAAGCCAGCGCGCTCAGCAGGATGCGCCTTGCACGGTAGGAAAGGTGACCCACGGCGGACGGCAGCTCCGGCGAGTCGAGCAGCGGATGAAAGGCGACCTGCGCGTAGGCGGCGCCGTCATAGCCGTTCCGGCCCTCGTACCAGAAGACCGGATGCTCGCGCACCTCGCGGAGGCCCGAGCGGCGGTCCTCCTCATCGAGCTGGATGAAGCGGGTGAAGCCGAAGTGCGGATGCCAGAACCGGCCGGCAAGCGCCGCGAACGCGAGCCCGAGCAGCCAGCCGGCGAGGACGATGCGCCGGCGAAGGAGGGCGGCGATCCACGGGGCGCTCATGCGTGCGGCGGGATCAAGGGTTCCCGAGCCGCCGATGGCAAACCCCGTTGCCTCGCAGCCGACCAGTCACCACCGTCGCCTGATGCCCGACGCGGCGCCCAACGCCCAGCACCCGACCCAGCGGAAACCAAGCTTTCCGGTCGGAGCGGACCTGCGTCGCTACCTCGCGCGCTACCGCCGGGAACGTGAGCTGCCCGTGACCTACGAACGCCTGCGGGACTTCGCCGAGGCGATCCCGCTCGCCGATGACGCCGGCCGGCCGACGCTGTGGGACAGCGTCATCTACCACGCGAACGACATGGCGGCGCTCAACGAGGACCTGAAGCGCGTCTACGCGCTGCTGAAGGTCGACGGAGACATGTCGGTGGTGAGCCACCTCTACGTCGACCGCGTGGACTTCTGCACCTTCGGCAACTCGACGCCGTTCCGCGTGCGGATCGTCAACGCGTACAACGACAACCAGGACTACTTCTACGTGAAGCGGGCCGACGCCTCCCGCGTCTACGGCCTCGAGCTGGAGCACCTGCTCTCGCCCAATCGCCTCAACTTCCTCACGCACGGCGGCACGCTGATCGAGGAGCACGTCGCGGGCATCCCTGGCGACGTGTACATCAGCGACTGGCTCGGGCGGCGCACCGAGCTGAAACCGATCCGCGTGGCCAAGGAGCTGGTGAAGTTCAACGAGCGCTGCTTCGTCCGGCTGCTCGGAGACATGCGCTCCTACAACTTCGTGTTCGTGGTCACGCCCGACTTCGAGGAGGCGCAGATCCGCATCCGCGCGATGGACTTCGACCAGCAGAGCTACGACGGCCGCCGCAGCTTCTACCTGCCGCAGTTCTTCAAGGACAACGCGCCGCTGGTGCAGTTCTGCACGCGGCACCTGCGCGTCGAGACCGCGCACCAGTACCGGCGAGAGGAGCAGACGCTCCTGCTGCAGCGCGCGGCGCTGGCCTCCGAGCGCCTCGGCCTGCTGCTGCACGACATGGAGGGCGACGCGATCGCGCCGCGCGAGAAGCTGCTTACCCTGCGCGAGGGGCTCGCCGAGCACTACCGGCGCGCCGAGTACCTGCGCTGCGAATCGATGGGCGCGCTGATCCGGGAGAACCTCGAGTCGATCCGGCGCGACATCGGCCGACCCGTCGTGCCGGAACTGCTGCCGGGCTGAGGCCGCTCAGGCCGGCGCCCAGGCGCCGATCGCGACCGTCTCCTCCACTTCCTTCTTCTCGTCCGGCAGCTCGTTGAGCGGCGCGAAGCGCTCCGAGCTGAAGCCCAGCTCCTGCTCGCCCTGGTGGAAGGGATCCTTCGGGTTGACCAGCTCCTCGAGGAGCAGGCCCACGGTGGCGGTGTCGCCGCCCTTCACGATCTTCTCCCGTCCGAGGAAGACCTCGCGAACAGTGTAGATGTTGTCCTTCACCGGCAGCTGCTTGTACAGCGCCCGGACCGTCGGGGAAAACACATCATTGATGCAGACGACTCGCTGGCCCTTGACCATGGTGGAAACGTTGCGCGCCCCGGCCGCGGCTGCAAAGGAAGAATCCGCGCGCGACGGTCGCCGAGACCTTTCGCCCTTGTTTCACGGCGAGCCGGACCGCACCTTCGGCGCTTTGCCAACTCTCCCGCCATGAAGATCAAGACCGGCCTGACGCCCCAGAAACTGCAGAGTAAGACCGCCCGCGTGTTCGAGCTCGCGGGGGCCAAGATCCGCGCCATCGACGCGACTTGGGACCCCGCGCGCGGCACGCCCGTCTTCACCTGGAAGGGTCGCTACACCTCGCGCGGATGGACGGAGTGGACGCAGGGATTCCAGTTCGGGATGGCCTTCCTGCACTTCGACGCCACCGGCGACAAGGAGATGCTCGCTCTCGGCCGTGCCAAGACGCTGCGGCACATGGCGTCGCACGTCTCGCACGTCGGCGTGCATGACCACGGCTTCAACAACGTCTCCACCTACGGCAACCTGCGCCGCCTCATCCTTGAGGGCCGCATCGAGCGCGATCAGCGCGAACTCGATTACACGGAGGTCGCGCTGAAGGTGTCCGGCGCCGTGCAGGCCGCGCGCCATGTCACCACCGCATACCGCGAACCGTGGTCGCCCGTGGCCGGCGCCGCCGGCGTCGCACCCTCCGGCTACGTCTACTCCTTCAACGGCCCGCAATCGCTGTTCGCCGACACCATCCGCTCGATGCGCTCGCTCGTCGTCGCCCACCAGCTGGGTCACGCGCTGATGGCCGAGGGCGACCGGCCGGTGAACCTGCTCCACCGTGCGGTCGAACACGCCGCCACGACCGCGCGCTTCAACGTCTTCTTCGGAAGCGGGCGCGACAGCTACGACGTCCGCGGCCGCGTCGCCCACGAGAGCGTGTTCAACCGCAACGACGGCCAGTTCCGCTGCCCGAGCTCCCAGCAGGGTTACTCCCCTTTCACCACCTGGACCCGCGGCGCCGCCTGGATCATCTGCGGCTACGCCGAGCAGCTGGAATTCCTCGAGACGGTGCGGGGCTCCGACCTCGACGCCGTCGGTGGCCGCCGCGCGGTGACCGACCTCATCCTCGAGACGGCCCGCGCCGCCTCCGACCTCTACATCGACGGCTACTCGGCCCGTGACGGCGTGCCGTACTGGGACAGCTGCGCGCTCAGCACCCACCGCCTCGGCGACTTCGCGCGGCGCAACGCCGACCCGTTCAACGACCACGAACCCGTCGACAGCTCGGCCGCCGCCATCGCCGCGCAGGGCTTCATCCGGCTCGGAAACTACCTCTCCGCAAAGGGCCAAGGGGCTGCCGGCCGCCGCTACCTGCAGGCCGGATTGACCATCGCCGACACGATCTTCGATGAGCCCTACCTCTCGGCCGACAAGCGCCACCAGGGGCTCCTCCTCCACAGCGTCTATCATCGGCCCAACGGCTGGGATTACGTCCCGCCCGGTCGCAAGGTCCCCTGCGGCGAGGCCTGCATGTGGGGCGACTACCACGCGATGGAGCTCGCCCTCCTCATCCGCCGCATGGCCGAGGGGCGTTACTACACGTTCTTCTGAACGACCCCGTGTCCGCACCGGTTCTCTACGAGTCCCACTCGCACACCCCGCTCTGCAAGCACGCCGTCGGGGATCCGGCGGAATACGCGGCGGTCGCGGAGCAGCGCGGGCTAAAGGGGATCATCATCACCTGCCACGCGCCCCTGCCCGACGGCCTCGGCATCGACCACCGGATGGCGCCGGAGGATTTCGAGCGCTACGTCGACCTCGTGGCCGCCGCGCGCGAAGCATTCGCGGGCCGCGTCGACGTGAGGCTCGGGCTGGAGAGCGACTACTTCCCCGGCATCGAGCGTTGGGCGGAGAAGCTCCACGCGCGCGCCCCGCTGCACCACGTCCTCGGCTCGGTGCACATGCAGGTAACGCACTACCGCGCCAAGTACTTCACCGGCGACTTCCTCGCGTACCAGCGGACGTACTTCGAGCATCTCGCCGAGTCCGCCGAGACCGGCCTGTTCGACACGCTCGCCCATCCCGACCTCGTGAAGAACGAGGCGCCGCACGAGTGGGACTTCGGGCGCATCCTGCCCGACATCCAACGCGCGCTGGACCGCATCGCCCGCACCGGCGTCGCGATGGAGCTCAACACCAGCGGCCTCAATAAGGCGCTGCCCGAGATGAATCCCGGACCTCGCATGCTCGCGCTGATCCGCGAGCGTGGCATCCCCGTCGTGATCGGCGCCGACGCCCACCGGCCCGGCCGTGTCGCCGACCGTTACGAGGAAGCCCTCCGCCTGCTCGGGGAGATGGGTTTCAACACCGTCAGCCTCTTCCTCGACCGCCGGCGTCGCGAGGTACCCATCGCGGAAGCCCTCGCCTCCCTCCGACCCGCCGCCGAGCCGGCACCCGCGGCCGCCTGAGGCGGCGCAACGTGGACGCGACGCCGATCAACCTCCACGATCTCACGCGGGAGGAGCTGCGTTCCTTCTTCGCCCGCCGCGGGATCGCCACCGTCCACGCCGACACGCTCTGGAACCGGCTCTACCTAGGGCTTGCGGCGGAGATCTCCTCCGCCGCGCTGCCGGGTCTGCCCGCCCGCGTGATCAAACTACTCGACGCGGAGACGCGGATCGGTGTTCCGCCGGTGGCACTCGCGACAGACTCGACCGACGGCTTCACGCGCAAGTACCTGCTGGAACTGGCTGACGCGCGGCGAATCGAGACGGTGCTGATGCGTTACTCCGGCCGCGTCACCGCCTGCGTGAGCTCGCAGGTGGGCTGCGCCATGGGCTGCGTCTTCTGCGCCACCGGGCAGATGGGACCCGGGCGGAACCTTACGGCCGGCGAGATCGTCGCGCAGGCGGTCCACGTCGCCCGCGCCCTGCGCGACGCGCCCGTCGACGGCGGCGAAGCTTCCGGAAGTCGCCGGCTGCGCAACATCGTGCTCATGGGGATGGGCGAGCCGCTCAATAATTACGACGCGGTGCTGCGGGCGGTGGACATCCTGCGCGACCCGGCGGGCCTCGCGGTGGCCGCGGAGCGCATCACCCTGAGCACGGTCGGCATCGTGCCCGGCATCCTTCGGCTGGCACGCGAACGGCGGCCCATTCACCTCGCTGTTTCCCTGCACGCCGCCACGCAGGAGGCCCGCGCCGCGCTCATTCCCGGGGCGCGCCGCTGGCCCCTCGAGGAACTGATGGCGGCCTGCGACGCATATTCGGCCGCCACCGGTCGCCGCATATTCTACGAGTGGACGCTCATCGCGGGACAGAACGACTCACCGGAAGAAGCCCGCACGCTAGGCGTCCTACTTCGCGGCCGGCCCGCCCAGGTGAATCTGATCCCTTTGAATCCAACGGGAGGATACGAAGGCGAGCCGAGCCGAGTGGAACCGGTGCGCCGCTTCCAGCGGATCCTGCGCGACGAATTCGGCCTGCCGTGCACGGTGCGCCAGCGGCGCGGCATCGACATCGCCGCGGGCTGCGGCCAGCTCGCGGCGGCGGACTGACGACCGCGCTCAGCCTAGCGCAGCCCGCGCCTCCTGCACGACCGGCGACCGCGCGAGGCCAGCCTCGATCGGCGCAGCTAGGCCGAGCCTCACGGCGCGCGCCTGCAGGGTGAGAAACGCTAGCGACGCCGCCTCGCCCTGCACCGCGCGACCGGCCGCCGCGGCGAGGTCCTCGCCCGTCGGGCGCAGGCACGACGCAGGCACGATGCCCTTTTCGGCAAGGAAGAGTCCAATCGAGGCGCCGAGGGTTTCCAGCCAGGGTCGCGGCTGCGTGGGAACGACGTAGGCGAACGCGGCACTCGAGGGCGACCACTCCATGTAGGCGCGCAGTTCACCATGGATCCGAGCCAGCGCCGCGTCGGCGTTGCCCGGCGTCCAGCGGGCGGTGAAGGACTTCCTTTCGCGAGATGATGCCATTTCCCAGACGCGAAGCACCATCTCGTAGTCGCCCGCCGACGCGCGCAGGGCGCCGGTGACCACGTAGTCGAATCCCTCCCCGGCCGTCTCCGTAAGCTGGCGGAGATTCTCGAGCGTCCATTCCGTGTTGAACGTGAAAAGGTGATTCTCCTCCGGGCCGCCGGGGCCTGATCGGTAACCGATCGCCGCGGCCGGCGCGTACAGCGCCGAGAAGTAGAATGTCTCCGCAAACCAAAGCGGGAGCGCGCGGCTGAGTCGCGCGAGCTCATCCTCGGGCGCCCGCAGCGACTTCTCGTCGACCGTACGCCCGGGCAGCGAAAGCTGTGCGAAAGCGATGCGGCGGAGCCGGCCTTCCTTGGGCGGCAGGAGCCGCGCCCCGCAGGCCTCGAGGCCGTAGAACCACACGGGTTTGCTGATCGTCACGAGGCCGATCCGCGCCGGCTCCGCGCCGCCCGCCGCGGCGCCACCGATGGGTTCCGCTCCGGACACCAGCATTTCGGCGATGGCGTTGGAGAAACCGTGCAGACGGTCCTCCAGCTCGGGCCGGTTGAGGGTGAAGAGGATATCGAGCACGTGTTGCGCAGCGTCGGCGTTGCGCACCGCCAGATAGGCCTGGAGCAGGTTCAAGCCAGTAGCCGGCCCATGCCGGTCGGCGGCATAGCGCGGCGCCACCAACTCGATGATCTGTTCCACGTGCCCGTGAGTGCCGAGGTCTCCGGAGATCGCGACGAGCACGTCGGCCCGATCGCCCGCCGTCGCAAGAACTTCGTCGTAGATCGCCATCGCGCCGGGAAGGTCCTTCGCCTCGAGCCGCTCCCGGGCGGCGAGGAGGCGTGCCTTAACGCCGCCGACGGGTGCGGGAGCCGGCGCGGAAGTTTCCGCGGGGACGGCCGGGTTTGCCGGAACGGAGTCCGGTTTCCGCGCACTGAAGCGGTCGAAAAATCCCATGGCGCGAGCAAACGTCGCCCCTCCGCGCTGGCGAACACAAATCCCCTCAGCGCGGCCCCGGGATCCGGTCCAGCGTGACCCCGGCGCGAGTCGCGATCAGCGCGCAGACCTTGGGAACGTACATCCGCGTTTCAGCGGGCAGGGAATCCGCCACGGCGGTGAACGTTTCGGCCCGGCGGGCAGAAAGCGCGCGCCCGACCCGTCCTTCACCCGCGTTGTAAGCCGCCAGCACCAGTGCCCAGTTGCGGAACCTCCCGTGCAACGTGCGGAGATACCGCGCCGCGGCGCGAGCCGACCGCTCCGGATCGGTACGATCGTCCGGCAGGAACGTGCTGAGGCCGAGCGATCGGGCGGTGTCCGGCATGAATTGGAACAGACCTCGCGCGCCAGCCGGACTGCGCGCCGAAGGATTGAAGGAGCTTTCCGCCTCGACGAGCCACGCCAGTTCAGGCGGCACGCCCTCCGCGCGGAAGACCGCCTGCACCCTGGGCATAAGTTCACGCGCCCGCGCCGGAACCGGGCGCCCCTTCACCCGTTCCAGCCAGAGCGAATAGTGCGGAACGGGCTGGATGAGCGGCTTCGGCACGCGAAGGGGCGGTGGCGGCGGGGCAACCGCTTGACCCGCCGCCTCCATGGCGTCGACCCGCTGCTCGAGCCAGTCGGCTAGCTCCTCCGCGCCCGGCACGAGCCGCAGGGCGCCCAGCGCGGGCCGCGCCTCGGCCGCGAGCGCCGCCAGTTCCGTCAGCGAGCCACCCGCCAGGGCTCGCTCCAGCCGCCCGACCTGAAAGTCCCACTCCTCCCGCGAGGGAAAGTCATAAAGCGCACGGATTTCCGTTGGCGCCCCGCGCTCGAAGATTTCACGCGCGATCCGGTAGGCCTCGTCGCGCCCAGCGGCTTCGGCGGTACGCTCCGCCGCCGTAACACCCCCGGCAAGAGTGAGTAAGAGTATCCATAGAACCGTGACACCTGTCCTCTTCATGGCTGGGTTGACCTGCGGGCAACGAGACACGCGAAGGTCGTAGGGAAGCCTTACCGGGCTTCCGAGCCGAAACCATGGCCCACCAGCCGCGCCGGAGGTTTACCGCGTTGACCCCTCCCTCGCGCCGTCTACCTAGACCCATCCATCGCCGGTGAACCGCGTCCATATCAAGACCTACGGCTGCCAGATGAACGAACGCGACAGCGAGGCTGTCGCGGCGATGCTGCGCGCCCGTGGTTACCGGATCGTGCCTGATGAAGACGATTGTGACATCCTTCTGCTGAACACCTGCAGCGTACGCGACGCGGCGGAGCAGAAGGCGATCGGCAAGGCCGGTTACCTCCAGCAGCGGAAGCGTCGTCAGCCGGACTTCGTCCTGGGGATCCTCGGCTGCATGGCGCAGAACCGCGGCGCGGCGCTGCTGGAGCAGCTACCGGACCTCGACCTGATCATCGGCACGCAGAAGTTCCACCAGGTGCCGGGCCACCTCGACAACCTGCGCGCGGCCCGCGAGGCGGGAGTGCCGGTCGGCGATACGATCATCGACATCGGCGAGGAAGCGGGGTCGCAGAACACGATCCGCGATCATGCCGAGCCCGAGTCCGGAGAAGAGCGCCGCGTGACGGCCTTCGTCTCGATACAGCAGGGCTGCGACATGGATTGCGCGTTCTGCATCGTGCCTAAGACGCGCGGTGACGAGCGTTCGCGTCCGGCCGAAGAGATCGTGGCGGAATGCCGCGGGCTGGCGGAGCGCGGCGTGCGGGAGGTGACGCTGCTCGGCCAGATCGTCACCAGCTACGGACGGCGTGAGCAGGCGCACACGGGAGGTGTGAGCCCGTTCGTGCAATTGCTCGAGAAGGTGCACGCCATCGAGGGTATCGCGCGGATCCGGTTCACGTCGCCCCACCCGCGCGGATTCAAGCCCGACCTCGTGGCGGCGTACGGCCGGCTGCCGAAACTCTGCCCGTACGTGCACCTGCCGATGCAGAGCGGGAGCGACCGCATCCTCCGTGCGATGAACCGGCCCTACTCCCGGGATCGCTACCGCGCGATCGTCGATTCACTGCGGGCAGTGAATCCCGAAATGCATTTCTCAACCGACGTCATCGTGGGATTCCCGGGAGAGACGGAGGAGGACTTCGCGCAGACGCGGGAGCTGTTCGCCGCGTGCGACTTCGACATGGCCTACATCTTCAAGTACAGCATCCGCACGGGAACGCCGGCGGCGACGATGGACGGTCAAGTTCCGGAGGAAGTGAAGGAGGCGAGGAATCGCGAGTTGCTCGCAATCCTGGAGGCCAACTCGCTCCGCCGCACCGCGAAGCTCATCGGGCGGGACGAGGAAGTGCTGGTGGAAGGGCGCGACCGCGGCGGGTCCCGCTTCACCGGGCGCACCCGCGGCAACCGCACGTGTGTGTTCGACGCCGCGCCGAGACTCGTAGGCGAACTGGTTCCGTTGCGGATCGAGCGCGCCACGGTGAGCACGCTGTACGGCCACCTCGTCCCAACCGCGGTCGGGGCGTGACGCCGACACGCCCGTTGTTCCAACCTTCCCGCGAATGAGCCTCACCGCCGCCACCCTCGTCACCGGCCTCCTGCTGCTCGCGCTCGGCGTGCCGCTGGTCCTCGATCGCGGAGGTTGCGCCGCGGTGTTCCAGGCGTTTCCGCGCTCAAAGGCGGCGACCTACGTCGTCTTCCCCGCCGGAGCCGCCTGGTTCCTCTACGAAATCTGGCACCTCTCGCCGGCCGACTTCGGCGAGTACCGCACCTACCTGTTCTTCGGATTCCTCGCCGTCGCACTGCTCTCGTTCAAATGTGTGCCTGATTTCCTGGCTGTGCGAGGGCTGGCCGCGCTCATCCTGATGGGCTCGATGCCGTTGCTCGACGCCGGGTTCATGAACTTCGAGCACCGTCGCATCCTGCTCTACAAGGTCGCGATCTACCTCGCGATCACCGCCGCGATCTGGCTCGGCGCCCAACCGTGGCGTCTGCGCGACTTCCTCTCGTGGCTGTTTGCGCGGCCGAAGCGCGCCAAGACGTTGGGCGGGGCCCTTACCGCCTACGGGCTGCTGCTGGCGGGGGTGGCGTTCACCTACTGAGCGCCTCGTCCACGATGGCCGCGACACCCGCGCCCCTCCTGTTGGTGATCGCCGGTCCCGCCGGCTCCGGTAAAAGCACGCTCTGCGACCGGTTACTGAGGGAGCGACCCGGATTCTCGCGCGTCGTGACCACCACGACGCGTTCGCCGCGGCCGGGCGAGGTCAACGGCGTCCATTACCATTTTTTCTCCGCGGACGAGTTCCGCCGACGCCTCACGGCGGGTGAGTTCCTTGAATGGGCCCAGGTACACGGAGACCGCGAGGACCGCTTCTACGGCACGCTCAAGTCGAGCGTCGTCACACCGCTGGAGGGAGGCCGGAATCTCGTGCTCAACGTCGACGTTCAGGGCGTGGAAAGCTTCCGCCGCATCGCCCGCGAGAATGCGACGCTCCGGAACGCGCTCACCACGGTGTTCCTGGTGGTCGATCCTGGGAGCATGGCCGAGCGCATGCGAGGGCGCGGGCAGGACGGCGAGCAGGAGATTGAGCGCCGCCTGCGCACCGCCGAGCTGGAGCTGCAGGAGGCCCCGAAGTTCGATTTCCGGATCGAAAGCCGGTCGCGCGACGAGGACTTCGCCGCCCTTTTGGCGGTCATCGATCAAGTGCGGCCGCCGCGACATTGATCACCGGGCGCCGCAAATAGCGTTGCCGGCGGGCGCGCCCGAAAGCAGAAGTTCCGCGCGAAGACCGCTTCCGCGGCCGAAGCCTTCCCCGCATGCAGCAGGTGACCTTTTCCGATCAGGCGATGCAGGAGCTCAACAAGCTCGACCTGTACGCGCAGCTGCAGGCGATTCATCCGATCAGCAGCCTCAAGGCATCGGAGCTTGCCCACCCCCGGGAACCCCTGGGCCATTTCCGACGCGGGCCGAGGACCTTATTTCGTCTGAGGGTCGGCGAGTTTAGATTCTATTTCGAAATGCGCGGGGAAAACCTGCACGTGGACTACATCCTTCACCAGAACTCATTGGAGGACTTTCTTTTACGCAATAAACTGCCCGTTTCGGAGCAGCAATTGGTGGAGCAGCACTCCAAATTCTGGAAATATTTGGAGGGCCTGACCCGATGAGCAAAGGATCCCACGGACGCGGTTCCGATCCTGAAGATCCCTACGCGGTCACGCAGGCCAGCAGGATCTATTTCCTCCCTAACTTGATGACCGCAGGCAACTTGTTCTGCGGATTCATGGCTATCCTGCAATGCGTGCAGGCACGCTTGGCTGAGACTTCCATCGTTGGTGAGTATGCTGGGGCGACAAACGCGGAACACTACCGCTACGCCGTCTGGTTCATTTTTGCCGCCGCAGGCTTCGACGCCCTCGATGGTCGATTAGCGCGCATGGGAGGGCGCGAGTCGCTGTTCGGCGCTGAATTTGATTCAATTGCCGACGTGATCTCGTTCGGCATGGCGCCCGCGCTACTTATGATTTACCTCATCATTTCTCCTACTCAAGCTCAAGATTACGAATGGTTTAGAAACATAGGTTGGTTCATCGCATTCGTTTACCTGCTCTGTGCCGCTATGCGGTTAGCAAGGTTTAACGTGATCACGAATCCCTACATCCACCCGGGATCAAAGGAGTCTCACAAGGATTTCGTTGGCCTGCCGGTACCCGCCGCCGCCTCCACCGTGGCCGCCACCGTACTGTTCATCCTCAAACTGGGTGAGATGGACCGTAGCCTGAAATCGTGGGCGCTCGCGCTTCCCCCGCTCATGCTGCTGATAGCCATCCTGATGATGAGCCGCGTGCGCTACCCGAGCGGAAAGAACCTCAACATGCAGACGCAGACCAAGCTGCGCCCATTCGTCGCCATGCTCGTGGTGGGCGGCCTGGTCGTCTTCTACAAGGAGTTCGCGGCCTTGGGCATTTGCGTCGGCTACATCTTCTTCGGGCTCATCCGTCACTTCCGCCGCCCGCCGGTGACCAGATCCGTGTGAGCAACCCGCGGGTTCATTCCGAACAACTCTTTCCGTGCGAATAAGTCCCTGGTTTCCCGCTTCGCGGCTCAGGTTTTTCACGACCTTTGAAACGTGTTTTCCCGAGGAGGACGAAGGGTTGTTGGTGTTCTTCGCAGCACATAGGAATACGGATAGAATTCCTTATTGAACCTCCTATCATTTGGCCTTTGTTGAAAACCCCGTCGCTCGCCTTCCGCTTCTCCCGATGAAATTCAAAATCAACCGCGACCACTTTGCCAACGGCCTCGCCCAGGTCCTGAACGTCGTCGGTTCCAAGGCGACGATGCCGATCCTCAGCAACGTGCTGATCGAAGCGGAGAAGGACCAGATCTCCCTCACGACGACGAACCTCGACCTCGGGATCCGCTGCAAGATCAAGGCCGAGGTCAAGGAGACCGGCGCGGTGACGCTGCCCGTCAAGCGTCTCGCCGGCATCGTACGCGAATTGCCTAATATCGACGTCGTTTTCGACTGCGCCCCGAACCACCAGGTCAAGCTCAGCTCCGGAGGATCCACATTTCGCATCATGGGCATCGGCAAGGAGGAGTTCCCTCCCCTCCCCGAGTTCGGCGAAGACCACGTTTACAGCCTCGATCAGGCAGAACTGGCGACGATGCTCCGCAGCGTCTCCTACGCGCAGTCGACCGACGAGGGTCGTTACATCCTCAACGGCGTCTACTTCAACTTTCGCGACAGCAAGTTGTCGCTCGTGGCCACTGACGGACGCCGTCTCGCGCTGCTTTCCAAGGAAATCCAGGTTCCGGAATCAGGAGGTGGCGCGATCATCCTTCCCGCCAAGACGGTCGGTGAGCTCACCCGTCTCCTGGACAAGGGCGCGGTGGTGAAGATCAACTTCAATGACCGGCGCGCGGCGTTCCAGATCGGCACCGACAAGGACACCAGCGGCCTGATCGATCACATCTACCTCTATTCCAAGGTGGTCGAGGGCAATTACCCCAACTACCAGCAGGTCATCCCTAAGGAGACGCATCAGCGGATTAAGCTGGAGCGCGAGCTTCTCCTGCAATGCGTGCACCGCGCCGCTCTGGTTTGCTCGGAAAAGGCCAACTCGGTGAAGATGAAGCTCTCCAGTAACCTGCTGGAACTCACGGCCCAGAGCCCGGATTTCGGCGAGGCTCATGAGTCCATGGCGATCAGTTACAGCGGCCCGGAACTTCAGGTGGCGTTCAACCCTGCCTTCCTCATGGATCCGTTGCGCGCGCTGACGAAGGACGAGGTCTTCTTCGAGCTTAAGGACGAGGTGAGCCCAGGCGTGTTCAAGACGCTAGAGAACTTCGTCTGCGTCATCATGCCGGTGAGGCTCAGCTGAGCCCGCCCGCGTTCGCCCGCCGGCCCGTCCTACGCGGGCCACGTCCCGGCCAGCGCATCCTCACGACACGTGTCCATGCCCACGGTCACCCTCCCGCTGCTGCTCGCGGCGATGCTGGTCTCGATCGTGCTGATGCGGCTGAATCAGAACACCGCTTCGCCGCTGCTACTCATCATGGATCGGTGGTTACGCTGGATCATATTCGCCGTGGGCGGTGCCTACGTCGCTACGGAGTACGAGCTCATCCAGCGTCCCTTCTGGGTCCTGGCCGTGGCGTTCTTCCTGACGTGGTTCCTGCTCGTGACCCTTTACGACTGGCTCGCGATCTCGGCCCACAGCGTGAGCCCCCTACCCCTTTTCCCTTCCTATTCGGTCAATTCTTCCGGCGATGAATGGCCGGTCAGGCCGCAGCTGCTGCGGACGCGCGAATGGCTGCGTTCGCAGGGTTTCAGGCCTGTGCAGGCGCTGAAGGCCGAGATCGGCGGAGGAATCCATCTGCGCACCTCGGTCTATCAGGACGCGCCTGCGACCATCCGTGTCCAAGTGAGCTTCATCCCCCACGGGTCCGGAGGCATCGCGGTCTGCCATGCGGTTTCTTCGGTAACCGCGGACGGCGCGCGCTACCTCACCGACAATCTCTTCATCCCATTCGCCGGTTTCTATCCGGAGAACTGGTTTGTGGAACGCTCGCCTTGGCGGCGCTCGCTTGAGGGCCTGATCCGGCGGCACCGGCGGCGGATGGAACGCGCCGGGGCGGTACCGGTTCCCTTCAGCGACGAGCCGTTGGCCGACCTTAACGCGGCCCAGCGCGAGCTTGACCGCCTCAACACCGAACTGGGTTTCCTTCACCCTCCACCGAAGCGCGAAGACCTCGGCAAGTTCACCTCCGAGGGACGATACCGCGTTTGGAAGGAGATCTGGATGCTCAATTACCTCGGCCGCGCCGCGCGGTACGAGTGACCAGGGAGCCGGCAGGCCGTCAGCCGCCGATGTAGCTCATCTCGACCTTTGGACGCGTTTCTCCGGCCGCGATCACCTCCGCCCGTTCGTCGCTGTAGCGATCCACCCGCCCGCGCCAGATGCGGCCGATGAAATTCTCCAGTCCCGCGTCGGTCATGCGCGGTGAACGCACCGCCCCAAGCACATCCCAGCCGAGCGAGGCGAACAGGCACGTGTAGAGGCGGCCATCGGCCGAGAGGCGTGCCCGGTGGCAGTCGCGGCAAAACGGTTCCGTCACCGAACTAATGATACCGATCTCGCCGCGGCCGTCGAGGTACCGGTAGCGCGCGGCCACCTCGCCGCGGTAGGCCGGTTCCGCCGGCTCAAGCGGCCAGCGGGCATGAATGCGTTCCACGATCTCGCGGGCTGGCACCACCCGTTCGCCGGACCAGTGGTTGGTGTTGCCGACATCCATGAACTCGATGAAGCGCAGGGTGTGTCCGCGGTCCCGGAAGTATGCGCAGAGTTCCGGGATTTCCGCGTCGTTCACGCCGCGCTGGACGACACAGTTCACCTTGATCGTGATCCCGGAGGCGGCGGCCGCGTCGATGCCGCGCAGCACACGGGCCACCTTGAACCCGAGGCCGTTCATCCTCCCCGCCGTCGCGTCGTCAAGGGAGTCGACGGAGACGTTCACCCGTGAGAGCCCGGCCGCGCGGAGCGCGGGAGTGAGTTTCTCGAGGAGCCAGCCGTTAGTGGTGAGGGCAAGGTCTGGTATGCCCACTTCGTGGCGCAGCACGCGGATGAGTTCAGGCACATCCGCGCGCAGCAACGGCTCGCCTCCGGTGAGCCTTACCTTGCGCACGCCGAGGGCACGGAAGGCCCGAACGATCCGAGAGATCTCCGTAAGCGTCATCAGCTGCGGATCGCGCAGAAACGCGTGGCCGGGACCGAAGACCTCGGCCGGCATGCAGTAAGGACACCGGAAATTGCAGCGATCGGTGACCGAGATCCGCAGGTCGTGCAGCGGGCGGCGAAAAACGTCTTTGGGTGGCCCCATGGAGAAGCGGCCTTGCGCCGCGTCGGGGGGAGTTGAAGCTCGATTTCGCGCGGCGTAAAGCCGCGGCGCCCGAATCCGATGATCTCCCCCGCCGAGGCTGAGCAGCTGATCGAGCGACACCTGAGCCCCTTTCCTCGGGAGCAGTGTCCGCTTGCGGCGGCGCATGGCCGTGTGCTGCGTGAGCCGATACGCGCCGACCGCGACCTGCCGCCGTTCGACCGCGTGACGATGGACGGCTATGCGCTGCGTTCGTCTTCCTGGGCCGCGGGCGTGCGTTCGTTCCGAGTCGGCCGCATCCAGGCGGCCGGCATGCGGGCATTTGCGCTGGGCGAAGCGGCTGACGCCTGCATCGAGGTGATGACCGGTGCGGTCCTGCCGACGGGAGCAGATTGCGTCGTGCCCTATGAGGATACCGAGCGCGACGGCGCGGTCATCTGTATCCGTGAATCAGTTACTCAGCTCTCTTCCGGCTCAGCGGTGCACCGGCGAGGCAGCGACCATCCCGCCGGCCACGAGATCATCGTCGCCGGCACGCGGCTGGGAGGAAAGGAGATCGCGGTGGCGGCGGCGTGCGGGTGCCCGACGCTGATGGTGAGTCAATTGCCGAGGATCGCCGTCGTTGCGACGGGTGATGAGCTGGTCGAGGTGGAAGGCGACGTGGCCGCCCACCAGATCCGCCGCAGCAACGATCACGCGATCAGGGCAGCGCTGGCCCTCGCGGGTTATCCGGGAGCGGAGCGGTTCCACCTCCGCGATCTTCCGCACGAGGTCGAACATCTCCTGTGGCACATCCTGGCCGAGTACGACGTCGTCATCCTGACCGGCGGTGTCTCAAAGGGCCGGTTCGATCTGCTGCCGGCGGCGTTGGAGCGCCAAGGAGTGAGGAAGACAGTGCAAGGCGTGGCACAGCGGCCCGGCAAGCCGTTGTGGGTGGGTGTGGGAGGGCGCGGAAACATGGTGTACGCTTTGCCGGGAAACCCGGTTTCCGCCTATACCTGTCTGCACCGTTACGTGGTGCCCGCGTTGGACCAAGCTAGCGGTGTCACACCGCGTCCGCCGCGGATCGTGGAGCTGGCATCGGCTTTCACCTTCAAGCCGCCGCTGGTATGTTTTTTGCCCGTCCGGCTTGAGACAGGTTCCGACGGTGTCACGCGGGCGGTGCCGGGTCCGGTCAACACTTCGGGGGACCTGGCTGGACTTGTGGGTACCGACGGCTTCGTGGAACTGCCGGCGGAAAAATCGGAATTCCCCGCCGGGACTTTGACTCCGTTCCGGCCGTGGTAGACTGACGCCCATGTTCTCCCACCTCGACGCGAACAACCGGCCCTCGATGGTCGACGTCGGAGCCAAGGCCGTCACGCGGCGCACGGCCCATGCCGTCGCGAAGGTGACCCTGCCCGGTGAGCTCGCGGCTCTGCTGCGCGACGGGGAGATCGCCACGAAGAAGGGTCCTCTGTTCCACACCGCGGTGATCGCGGGCGTGATGGGCGCCAAGCGTACCAGCGATCTGATTCCCCTCTGCCATCCGCTCGCGCTGAATGACTGCCAGGTGGAGATTCGTCCGGATCCCGCCCGCGGCGAAGTCGAGGTGCATTGCCGCGTGAGCACCGAGGCGCGGACGGGCGTGGAGATGGAGGCGTTGACCGGCGCCAGCGTCGCAGCGCTTACGCTTTACGACATGGCGAAGGCGGTGAGCCACGGCATCGTGATCCGGGAGATCCGGTTGCTGGAAAAGACGGGCGGCAAAAAAGACTACCGGGTGGAGGAAACGTGACGCGCGTGGAGGTGCAGTATTTCGCGATCCTGCGCGAGCAGCGCGGGGTGAAGGCTGAGAGCATCGCGACTGCGGCAGCTACGGTGGCGGCGCTTTACGACGAGTTGCGCGTGAGGCACGGCTTCACGTTGCCGGGTGACCGCGTGCGCGGAGCGGTGAACGACATTTTCGTCCCCGCCTCGCAGCCGCTGCGCGAGGGCGACCGTGTGGTGTTCATTCCGCCGGTGGCTGGCGGCTGAAGGGCGCGGCTTTCTTCCGCTGATGAAACCCTTCGCGATCTCCGCCGTGCCGATCGAAGTAGCCGCCTTGGCGCGCGCTTTGGCCGATGATCGCGCCGGTGCCTGCGTGACGTTCGAGGGTTGGGTTCGGAACCGGAACGAGGGTCAGCCCGTCGCCTCGCTCGAGTATGAGGCCTACGCGCTGCTGGCGGAGAGTGAGGGTGAAAAGATCCTCGCGGAGGCACGGGAGCGTTTCGCGCTCACGGGAGCGGTCGCGGTTCACCGCACGGGACACCTGCGGATCGGTGAATTGGCCGTTTGGGTTGGCGTGACGGCGGAGCACCGCGGAGCGGCGTTCGACGCTTGCCGGTACATCATCGACGAGGCGAAGGCTCGCCTGCCGATCTGGAAAAAGGAGCACTACGCCGGAGGCACAACAGCGTGGATCAACTGCGCCACGCGTGGTGAACACGCTGGTTCCTCGCCGCCCTGAACGGGGCGGTCAGCGCTTGCGGCGCTTGAGCGCGAGCTGGACGCCCGAGTAACGCACGAGCCCCTGCAGGTGCTCGTACTGCTGCGGATCGATGTTCTTGGCGGCGGCGAGCTCGGCCTCGGCGCGCTTCAACGCTTCCTCGACCGCCTTCTCGTCGATCTTGCTCTCGGTGATTGCTTGCTCGGCGAGCACGCGCACGCAGTCCCCACCGATCTCGGCGAAGCCCCCGCTCACCGCCAGGAGCTCGTTCACCGTGCCCTTTGTGACGCGCAGCTCGCCGTGCTCGATCTGCGTGAGCAGAGGGATGTGTCCGGGCAGAATCCCGATCTCGCCCTCGACCGTCGGGATGACGACGGAATCGATGGTGTCGGAATAAACCCGGGCCTCGGGCGTGACGATCTCCAGGGTCAGCGGCATGACGTTTCCCGCGGTGCGGCTCAGGCCTTCTTGGCGGCGGCGAGCACCTCGTCGATGCCGCCCTTCATGTAGAAGTCGCCCTCTGCCACGTCGTCGAGCTTGCCCTCGAGGATCATCTTGAAGCCGCGGACGGTGTCCTTGACGGGCACGTACTTGCCCGGCGTGCCGGTGAAGACCTCGGCGACGGAGAACGGCTGCGAGAGGAAGCGCTGGATCTTGCGGGCGCGATAGACCGTCTGCTTGTCCTCGGGCGAGAGCTCGTCGAGGCCGAGGATCGCGATGATGTCCTGCAGGTCCTTGTAACGCTGGAGGACGCGCTGCACCTCGCGGGCGACGAAGTAGTGCTCCTCGCCGACGATGTCGGCCTGGAGGGCCTTCGAGACGGAAGAGAGGGGATCGACGGCCGGGTAGATGCCCAGTTCGGCGATGGAGCGCTCCAGCACGATGGTGGAGTCGAGGTGGGCGAAGGTGTTGGCGGGTGCCGGATCGGTGAGGTCGTCGGCCGGGACGTACACCGCCTGGAAGGAGGTGATGGAACCCTTCTTGGTCGACGTGATGCGCTCCTGCAGTTGGCCCATCTCGTTGGCGAGGGTCGGTTGGTAACCGACGGCGGAAGGCGAGCGGCCCAGAAGGGCCGACACTTCCGAACCCGCCTGCGAGAAGCGGAAGATGTTGTCGACGAAGAGGAGCACGTCCTGGTTCTTCTCGTCGCGGAAGTACTCGGTCATCGCGAGCGCCGAGAGGGCGACGCGCATGCGGGCGCCCGGCGGTTCGTTCATCTGGCCGTAGACGAGCGCGACCTTGGACTTGGAGATATCCTTCAGGTCGATGACGCCGGCTTCGGCCATTTCGTGGTAGAGGTCGTTGCCTTCACGGGAGCGTTCACCCACGCCGGCGAACACGGAGTAACCGCCGTGCGCCTTGGCGATGTTGTTGATGAGCTCCATGATCACGACCGTCTTGCCTACGCCGGCACCGCCGAACGCGCCGACCTTGCCGCCCTTCGTGAAGGGAGCGATCAGGTCGATGACCTTGATGCCGGTCTCGAGGATCTGGGCCTTGGTGTCCTGATCGACGAGCGCCGGGGCGGCGCGGTGAATCGGGTACTTCTTGTCGAACTTGACCGGTCCCAGTCCGTCCACGGTCGCACCGGTAACGTCGAAGATGCGGCCGAGGACGCCTTGGCCGACCGGCACCGAGATCGGGGCGCCGGTGTCGACGACGGTCATCCCGCGCACGAGGCCCTCGGAGGAGGACATGGCGATCGCGCGGGCGACGCCGGCGCCGAGGTGCTGCTGGATCTCGAGCGTGAGGAGCTGCTTCGCACCAGCGGCGCTGAACTCGACGGTGAGGGCCTGGTAGATCGGCGGGATGGCGTTTTCGGCGAACTGCACGTCGACGACGGGGCCGATGACTTGGACGATTTTGCCGGTGTTCATTTCGTGAAAGTGAGGATGGGGAAAGGAAGGCTCAGGCCGCGACGAACTGGGCCGCAGCGATCTCGAGGATCTCCTGGGTGATGGCGGCCTGGCGGGCCTTGTTATACTCGAGCGTGAGGTCGCCGAGCAGCTTGGTGGCGTTGTCCTTGGCGGTCTTCATCGCGACCATGCGCGCGCTGTGCTCGGAGGCCTTGGCGTCGAGCACCTGCTGGTGGATCTCGCGGTTGACGTAGAGCGGGAGGAGCGCCGACAGCACGGTCGAGGGATCCGGCTCGAAGAGCATCTGCTGCTCCTGGCCGTTGACCGTGCGCGCACCGGCGCCGGCGTCGGACTGCAGGTCGGCGATCACGTCCCGCACACTGGTGAGGGGGAGCAGCGGCAGCAGCGTCGGCACCTGGACGAGCGTGTTGCGGAAGCGCGGCCACAGCACTTCGACGGTGTCGACGACGCCCTCGAGATACTGCTTCACCATGAACTCAGCGACGACCTTCACCTCGGCGAAGGCGACCTTGTCGCTCACGCTGAAATCGGCGAGCAGGTCGCGGCGCGTGCGCGCGATGAACTGCGCGCCCTTGCGGCCGATCACGGCGTACTTCGCCGGTTCGCGGACCTCGGTGACGAGCTTGAAGAGGTTGGCGTTGAGCGGACCGGCAAGGCCCTTGTCGGTCGTGACCAGGATGATCCCGCGCGTGCGGACCTCGCGGCGGACCAGGAACGGGTGCTGGGACTCCTCCACGCGGTCGGCGATGGCGGCGAGCATCCGGGCCATCAGCTCGGCGTACGGCCGGCCCGAGAGGGCGGCCTGCTGCGCCTTCTTCATCTTCGACGCCGCCACCAACTCCATCGCCTTCGTGATCTGGCGGGTGTTCTTGACCGACTTGATGCGCCGGCGGATGTCGCGGGTGGAGGCCATGAGGCGGCAGTAGTATCAGCGAAACGGAGACGGTGTCCGGATCAGGCGGCGAAGGTGGGCTTCCACTCCTCGCACGCGGCCTGGAGCTTGGCCTCGAGGTCCTTGTCGAGGGCCGCCTTGGTGCGGATCTCGGTGAGCAGGGCGTCCTTCCGGGTGGTGAAGAAGTCCTTCAGCGACGAGGCGGCGGCGACGACCTTCTTGACGTCCACCGGGTCGAAGAAGCCCTTCTGCATGGCGAAGAGCACGGAAACCTGCAGCTCGATCGGCAGCGGGTTGAAGGCGGGCTGCTTGAAGAGCTCGACGATGCGGGAGCCGCGGTCGAGCTGAGCCTTGGTCTTGGCGTCGAGGTCGGAACCGAACTGGGCGAAGGCCGCGAGCTCGCGGAACTGGGCGAGCTCGCCCTTGAGCTTTCCGCCGACCTGCTTGGTGGCCTTGATCTGGGCGGCCGAGCCGACGCGCGACACGGAGAGGCCGACGGACACCGCGGGGCGGATGCCCTGGTTGAAAAGGTCGGTCTCGAGGAAGATCTGTCCGTCGGTGATCGAGATGACGTTCGTGGGGATGTAGGCCGAGACGTCGCCCGCGAGGGTCTCGATGATCGGCAGCGCGGTGAGCGAGCCCTTGCCGTCGAGGCGGGCCGAGCGCTCCAGCAGGCGCGAGTGCAGGTAGAAGACGTCACCGGGATAAGCCTCGCGGCCGGAAGGGCGCTTCAGGATGAGGGAAATCTGGCGGTAGGCGACGGCGTGCTTGGATAGGTCGTCATAGACGATCAGGGCGTCCATGCCGTTCTCCATGAACCATTCGCCCATGGCGGCGCCGGAGTAAGGCGCGAGGTATTGGTTGGCGGGGTTGTCGGCCGCGGGAGCCGCGACGATGATCGTGTACTCGAGCGCGCCGGCGGCCTCCAGGGCGGCGAGGGTGCGCACGATGTTGGAATTCTTCTGCCCGACGGCGACGTAGATGGAATAGACTGGACGGAACTTCGGATCACCGCTCGCAAGGCCGACCTTGTTGATCTTCGCCTGGTTGATGATCGTGTCGATCGCGATGGTCGTCTTGCCGGTGCCGCGGTCGCCGATGATGAGCTCGCGCTGGCCGCGGCCGATCGGGATCATGGAGTCGATCGCCATGATGCCGGTGAAGAGCGGCTGGGAGACGGACTTCCGGACGATGATGCCGGGGGCGATCCTCTCGACGGGATAGGTTTCCTTGGCGGCGATCGGGCCCTTGCCGTCGACGGGGTTGCCGAGGGCGTCGACCGTGCGGCCGAGCAGCGCCTTGCCGACCGGCACCGACAGCAGGCGGCCGGTGGTCTGCACCTCGTCGCCCTCCTTCAGCTTGGAGATGTCGCCGAGGACGACGCAGCCGACCTCGTCCTCCTCCAGGTTGAGCGCGATGCCGATGGCGCCGCCGGGGAACTGCACCATCTCGTTGTACATCACCTCCGAGAGGCCTTCGATCTTGGCGACGCCGTCCGCGACCGTGCGGATGACGCCGGTGTTCTTCTTGACGGCCTTGCTGGAGAGCTTGGCGATCTGCTGTTCGATTTGTTCGAGGACGGAGCTCATCGGAAAAACGGGGTTGGCGGGTGAAGGGGATCAGACGGACCGGGCGAGCTGCTCGAGCTGGCCGGAGACGGAGGATTCAAAGACGTCGTCGCCGACGCGGACGCGGAGGCCTGCGATCAGCGTGTCGTCGCGGCGGGCGGTTCCGGAGATGCGGCGGCCGTAGCGGCGGGTCATGGCGGCCGCGATGGCATCAAGTGCGCCTGCACCGAGGGGGCCGGCGTGCTGCACGAAAGCCCGGCTGCGGGCGACTTCGGCGGCCACGAGGCCGTGATAGGCGCGGAGCACGGCGACCGGATGGGCCGGGCGGTTCTTCTCGACGTATTCCAGCACTCCGGCGACGCGTTCGGCCGAAACCTCGCCGTCGACGATGCTCAACTTGAAGAGCTGGCGGGCGAGTTGCTGGACTTGTTTCCGGGAGGAAGCCATGACGCGCGGGACGGAGCGGGAAGAAAAGTCGGTCAGACGCCAGACAACTCGCGGGCGGCCGCCTCATTGTAGGAGGCGCGGTCGGCGTCGGAAAGTTTGCGGGCGAGCACGCGCTCGGTGGTCGTGACCACCAGGCGGGCGACCTCCGTGCGGGCGTCGGCCAGCATCTTGCGGTGCTCCAGCTCGATCGCCTGCTGGGCCTTGGCCAGCAGATCGGCGGCCTTGCCGGTCGCCTCTTGGGTCTGGCGGTCGAGGAATTCCTTCGCGGAGCGGCGGGCCTCCTCGACGATGCGCGTGGCCTCGGTGTTGGCCTGGCGGACGATCGCCGCGCTCTCCTGCTGGGCGGCGGCGAGCTTGGCCTGCATCTCCTCGGCGTGGCGGATGCCCGCCTCGATCTTCCGGTTCCGCTCCTCCATCGTGGCGGTCACCGGCTTGATGCCGAACTGGTACAGCACGCCCAGGACGACCAGGAAGCTGATCACCTGCATGATGATGTACTTCGTCTCGAGTCCGAAGGTCTCGGCGATGCCAGGCTGGGCGGCGGAGGCGAGGAGGAGAGGCAGCGTCATGGCGGGCGGGGAAAGGGGGTGGCGGCGCGGATCACGCGCCGCCGGGTATCCAAAGGACGATTACTTGGCGAGGAACAGCGCGAGGATGCCGAGACCCTCGGCGAGCGCCATGCCGATGATGGCTTGGACAAGGACCTTGCCGGAGGCGGCGGGATTGCGGCCGACGGCTTCGGCGGCCTTGTAGCCGATGATGCCGACGCCGATGGCGGCGCCGAAGAGGCCTAAGGCGCTGGCGATGTTTCCCTGGATTTCAGCGAGTACCGTGATCATGTGCTTTGCGTTGTTGGTTGGTTGGAGTTCCGCCGTGCGCGCGCGGGGCACGCTCCCGACGGGAGATTCTCAGTGGTGGCCTCCGCCGCCGTGGGCGTCCTCATGGGCATGGTCACCGCCCTCGTGGTTGCACAGCAGACCGATGTAAACCGAGGTCAGCAGCGTGAAGACGAGCGCCTGGATGAAGCCGACGAGCAGCTCCATGAAGTAGAAGACGAAGAAGAATCCGGTGCCGTGGAGCAGGTTCTCGCCGCCGAACACGTTCCCGAAGAGCCGCACCGAAAGCGTGAAGGGACGGATCGCGATCGAGAAGACCTCGATGAGCCCCACGACGAGGAAAACGAGCGAGAGGGCGGGATAGAGCCATCCCGGCGTCTCCGACTTCTCGGCCTTGTTGCCGAAGAGGTCCTTAAGGATGAGCTTCGGGCCGGCGAACTTGAACACGATGATCGCCCAGGCGCCGAAGGAGATCAGCGCGAGCGCGATCGTGCCGTTGAAATCGGCGTTGTGCGGCCGGATCCAAGGCCGCGTCAGCTGGAAGTGGCCGTCGATCACCTGGCCCCAGCCGAAGGTGCCCACTCCGGGCAGCAGCCCCATCCAATTGTGGAAAAGAATGAAGATGAAGAGCGTCACCAGCAGCGGGAAAGAGGCCGGGAACGCGTGCTTGCCGACGATCGGTTCGAAGATCCCGCGCAGGGCCTCGATCATCGATTCTACCACGGCCTGTCCCTTCGAGGGCACCACCGAGGGCTTACCGATGAGCCAAAGGATAAAGGTCACCAGCAACGCCGACACCGCCCAGCCGGTGAGCATCGAATTGGTGATCGCCCAGCCGTTGCCGAAATCGATCAGCTTGGACGCCCCGGGCGCGACACCCTCCGCCGCCAAGGGTGAGGTTCCCGCGAGGAAGCCGGCGGCCAACAGGACGAATTGAGTGAACCGGGACATGCGCGTGCGTTGCAGGTTTCGGCGGGAAAAAGAAAAAGAGACGCGGTCGTCTCCGGCTCCGTCAACCCTCGAAACGGCCATCCGGAGGTATTTGGTTTTCTGCCGGCGCGGGGCGTCCGCTCTAATGCTCGGACCGGTTCAGTTGTGGGGTTTCTCCCGGAGGCGGGCCACGAGGGATTGATGTGAGGGCGCCCGCTGTTGGAAGACGGTCTCATGCTCGAAGATCCACGGGTCCCCCACCCTTTCCCACTCCGGATGGGCGGAAACGGCGGCCGCCGCGTCCTCGAAATACGGGTCGAAATCCGTGCGAAAGTAGAGCCGGCACCCGGGAGCCGCGCGACCGGCGGCCTGGTTGAGGAAGTCGGCCTGCATCAGTCGGTGCTTGTGGTGCCGTAGCTTGGGCCAAGGGTCGGGAAACAGCAGGACGTAGGCGCAGATGCGGACTTCCGGGGGTAGGACCTCGAGGAAGAGCCGCGCTTCCGCCTGAAGGAAGTGCAACCGCCCGAGGTTGGCCCGGTCCCGCTTTCTCACGGCCCGCTCGATGCGGTCCCCGACGAGATCCAGCCCGAGGCAGGTGACATCCGGGTGCTCCGCGGCGTAGGCGGTGAGGAAGTGGCCGTGTCCACAGCCGATCTCGCAGAGAAACTCTCCCTTCCCAGCGGGAAAGATGGCCGCCAGGTCGGCAGCGAGCCCGCGGCGGCGCTCGTCGATCAAGGCGGCGTAACGTGGGGTGATCATGACCCGACGCCCTCCCCTCGCCTGCCGGCCTCGATCCAGACCAGCAAGATGCTGATGTCCGCCGGGTTAACTCCGCTGATGCGGCTGGCCTGTCCGAGTGTCATCGGTTTCACTTGAGCAAGTTTTAACGCGCCTTCTTTTCTTAAACCACTGATGGATAGATAATTAATACCATAGGGGATGCGGATTTTCTCGATTTCACCTAGCTTTGCCACCTGCCGCCCTTCCCGCTCGAGGTAACCTCGATAGGCCACGCGGTAGAGAACGTTTTCCCGGATGCTTGGATCGGCCGACGCCAATTCCGGAGGGAGCGCGGCCGTGAGCCGATCGCGGCGAATCCCCTCGGCCCAAGTCCCTCCCCCTGCCCCGCTCCGTTCCTTCTCCAAGCGGTCGACCCAAACCTCGATCCTCTTCTGCTTTTCCTCGATACGGTTCAGTCGCGAGGCCGACAGGAGCCCGTGGCGCCGCGCGTGATGGTGGAGGCGCAACTCGGCACTGCCGTGGTTGAACAGCAGGCGATGCTCGGCGCGGCTGGTGAACATCCGGTAGGGTTCGTTGGTACCCTTGGTGACCAGGTCGTCGATCAGTACTCCAAGGTAGGCCTCGTGCCGCCCGATCAGGAGCGGCTCCGCTCCCCTCACCTTGTTGACCGCATTGACCCCCGCCACCAACCCCTGTCCGGCGGCCTCCTCGTAGCCCGAAGTGCCGTTGATCTGCCCGGCCAGGAAGAGCCCCTCCACCCGCTTCGATTCCAGCGACGGGTACAGCTGGGTCGGAGGCGCGAAGTCGTATTCAACCGCGTAGGCCGGGCGCAGCAGGACGGCATTTTCCAGGCCGGGTACGCTGCGAACCATCCGGAGCTGGACGTCGAACGGCAGACTTGTTGACAGCCCATTCACATAAAACTCGTTCGTCGAACGACCCTCAGGTTCGAGGAAAAGCAGGTGCCGCGGCTTGTCGGCGAAGCGCACGAATTTATCCTCGATGCTCGGGCAATACCTCGGGCCGACACCCTCGATCTCGCCGCTGTACATGGCGGAAAGGTGCAGATTGGAGCGAACGATCTCGGCGGTCTCCGGGGTTGTGTAGGTCATCCAACACGAGACTTGTTCACAACCTGGGGACCAACCCAGACGCTTCTCGCCGGTTTGTTCCACGTGGAACAATTCCTCGGTCTCCCGGGTATCGTGGAACGCGAAGAACGTGGGCTGCGGGTCGCCTCGCTGTTCCTGCATCGCGGCAAAATTCAGGCTGCGGCCCAGTAACCGTGGCGGCGTGCCGGTCTTCAGGCGCTGCAGCTCAATCCCGGCCTCGCTAAGGCTCGCCGAGAGCGTCTTGGCGCTGAAATCCCCAAGCCGACCGCCTTCATTCTTATTGGTCCCGATGTGCATCAGGCCACGCAGGAAGGTTCCGGTGGTCACGACCACGGTTCGCCCGGCAAACTCGATATCCAGATTAGTCCGGCAGCCGGTCACGCGGCCGGCGCGGTAAACCAGTCCGGTCACCGTGGCCTGGAACACCTGCAGGTTCGGCTGCAGTTCCAAGGTGTGCTTGAGGCGGAACTGGTAGGCTTTCTTGTCGCATTGGGCGCGCGGGGATTGCACGGCCGGGCCCTTGGACTCGTTAAGCAGCCGGAACTGGATGCCTGTGACGTCGGTATTGATCGCCATTTCGCCGCCCAAGGCGTCGATCTCGCGGACCATCTGGCCCTTGGCCTGGCCGCCGATCGCCGGGTTGCAGCTCATCTGGGCGATCGTGTCGATGTTACCGGTCAGGAGTAGGGTGGAGGCCCCCATGCGGGCCGCCGCCAGCGCCGCCTCGACGCCGGCATGGCCGGCCCCGCACACGATCACGTCGAAGGGTTTTCCCGGATTGAATTCCATGCGAAGCGGTGGAGCAGGGGAGGGCAGCGCGGGCGCGAGCGTGGCACCGCCTATTTCCCGATGCAAAAGGTCGCGAAGAGCCGATCGAGCATCCGCTCGTTGTCGATCCGGCCCGTGATCTCGCCCAAGGCATTGAGCGCCGCGCGCAGGTCGCTCGCGATCAATTCCGAAGCTTCGGCTCCGCCCAACTTAGCTCGAGCGGCAAGGAGACTTTCGGCTGCTTCCTGCAGCGCCCCGGCATGGCGGGCGTTGATCGCAACACGTTCGCTCGGATCGTAAGTCATTTTATCGCAGACAGATGTAATCTCGGTCATCAGCGATTCCAGCCCAGTGCCGGTCAGGGCGGAGACCCGGATCGGGGGGCGCTCCGCCGCCCAGGGCAGGGCAGGCTCTCGCGTTGGCTCCAGGTCGGTCTTGTTTAGCACCACTAGCGTGTTGGCAGGCGTCAGGCGGGCGCGGACTTCCTCCGGCAGGGCAGGGGCCTCCGCTGTCGCGTCGATCACCAGGATGAAGAGATCGGCTCCGAGGGCCCGCTCCACCGCCTTGGCAATCCCGAGTCCCTCGAGGGCGGTCGGCGAGGGGTTGAAGCCCGCCGTGTCGATCAGCCGCAGGCAATGCGGCCCGATGATCACTTTCTCCTCGAGGAAATCCCGGGTCGTGCCCGGCTCCGGGCTCACCAAGGCCCGATCCGAGCCCACGAGCCGGTTCAACAGGCTGCTCTTGCCGGCGTTGGGAGCCCCCAGGATCACCGTGCCGATTCCATCCCGCAGAAGGTCTCCATAGCGCGATGTGGCGCTTAACCTGTTGATATCCAATAGTATAGATTCTAACCCTCGTATTACCAGGGCCTTATCCTCGGCCGGCAGGTCTTCGTCGGGAAAATCGATGTAGGCCTCGATCCGCGCGAGGGTGTCGAGAAGGGCGTCGATCAGCCGTTGGAGCCGTTGGCCAAGTCCGCCCCGCAGTTGCTGCTGGGCGACTTCCAGCGCCCGGTCGCCACGCGCCCGGATGACCTCCATCACCGCCTCGGCCTGACTGAGGTCCATCCGTCCGTTCAGGAATGCGCGCTGCGTGAATTCGCCGGGTCCCGCCGGCCGGCAGCCGCGGGCGCGCAGGTCGCCGAGGATCCGCCGCACGATGAACGGGCTGCCGTGGCACGAGATCTCGAGGGTGTCCTCGCCGGTGTACGAGCCCGGGCCGGCGAGGAACGTCAGCACCACGTCGTCGATCAACGCCCCGGACGCGTCGTGGTAGTCGCGACGCAGCGCGCGGCGGGGCGGGGGAGGGGAGCCCGCGAGGGCCGTGGCGATGGCAGTCGTATCTGGCCCGCTGATACGGACGACCGCCAGCGCCGACTCGCCCGCCGGGGTGGCGGCCGCGCAGATCGTGTCGGCGGTGACGGCGGTCATCGGCCCGCCACGCTTCGCGGCCGCGCGCGCCGAGTCAACCGGCCGGCGTCCGCCTCCCGCGTTTGCGCCGGGCGTGGAAGGGAATTCGGTGGTCCCATGCGTTTCCCGCTCCTTTCCGTGCTGCTGCTCGTTCTCCTGCCGGCTGCCGTGCCGCACGCGGCGCAACCGGCGGTCCCGTTCCCCGACTGGACCGCGCTCGAGGATGAGACGATGAGGCACTTCCAGGCCCTGGTGCGGCTCGACACCAGTGACCCGCCCGGCAACGAGGCGCCGGCGGTCGCCTACCTCCGCGGGGTGCTGGAGGCGGAAGGCATCCCCGTGAAGGTCTTCTCGCTCGAATCCCACCGACCCAACCTCGTCGCGCGGCTGCGCGGCAACGGCACGCGGCGACCGCTGCTCCTGATGGCGCACACCGACGTGGTGAACGTCGATCCGCGCAAGTGGCGCCACCCGCCCTTCGGAGCCGTGCGCGAGGGCGGCTGGGTCTACGGACGCGGCACGATCGACGATAAGGACAACGTCGCCGCCGCGCTGATGACGATGCTGATGCTGAAGCGCGGCAACGTGCCGCTCGACCGCGATGTGATCTTCCTCGCCGAGGCGGGGGAGGAGGGGTCCGTGCGCCACGGCATCGAGTTCATGGTGCGCGAACACTTCGCGGAGATCGACGCCGAGTTCTGCCTCGCCGAGGGCGGCAGCGTGCTGCGTCGCGGCGGAAAGGTGCAGTACGCGAGCGTGCAGACCACGGAGAAGATTCCCAACCGCCTCCGCCTGGTCGCGCGCGGCGTGGCCGGCCATGGCTCGGTGCCCTTGCGATCCAATGCCGTCATCCACCTCGCGAAGGCCATTGCCCGGATCTCGGAGTGGCGCACGCCGATGCGGCTGAACGAGACCACGCGGGCCTTCTTTGAGCGTCTGGCGGAGATCAGCCCGCCCGAAGAGGCCGCGCGTTACCGTGCCGTCCTGCAGGGAGACGAAAGCGGCCGCGCCCAGGAGCATCTCGCCGAGAAGGAACCGCGGCTTTACTCGACACTCCGCACTTCGATCTCACCCACGATGATCACGGGAGGCTACCGCGTGAACGTCATCCCGTCCGAAGTGGAGGCCACCCTCGATGTGCGCGCGCTCCCGGATGAGGACATGCAGCGCTTCATCGACGAGCTGACGCGTGTGATCGACAACCCTGCCGTGACGGTCGAGCGCGCCTCGGGCCACAGCCGGCCCGGTGCGCCGCCGTCGAGCCTGCACACCGAGGCCTTCGAGGTGATCGAGGGCGCCATCAAGCGGGAGTACGGTGTCGTGACCCTGCCGACGATGAGCACGGGTGCGACCGACATGGCCTATCTCCGCGCGAAGGGCATCCAATGCTTCGGCATCGGCCCCATGATCGACTCGGAGGACGCGCTCAAGGGCTACGGCGCGCACAGCGACCAGGAGCGCATCCTCGATGAGGCGCTCCACCGCTTCGTCCGCTTCAAGTGGGATGTGGTCACTCGGCTCGCAGGCGGCTCGGGCCCAGCGCGCTGAGCAAGACTCCTGCCGCCGGCTGGCCGCCGTTTAAACCTACTCGCGCCCGGGCTGACCCGACTCGAATGCACCCGGGTCGGGCGCGGCGCCGCGAAAGGGTATTCCCGCTTCGATACCCTGATCGATGAGGCGGCTGCCGGGTGAGAGGCGCAGGAAATTGATCTCCGGCAGGCTTCCGTCCGCGCGGCGCGGCGCGGTGAGCTCGGCTTCGTCGAGGCCGGCGAAGTCCGCCGCTTCCGGCGCGAACGACAGCTGCCACGAATTGCCGCGGATCTCGCAGGCGGCCGCCTCGAACTGCGTGACCTCCAAGCCGCCGGCGAAGCCGACGTTGTTGAGCACGCGGTGGCCGTAACCGGGCACGTCGGTTTGATTGTCGGGCTTGCGGCCCAGCAGGTTGAAGTTGGCTCGGTTCCGCGCGGCGGAGTTGTGGATGAAATCGACGCCGCCGATGTGGTGATTGGCGTAGAAGCCGTTGGCCTTGTTGCGGACCGCGAGGCAGCCGCGCACGACATGGCGCGGGATGGGATTCGGCAGCCGCGCGACCGGCGTGCCCGCGTGCCCGCCAGCCTTGAAGCCGTTGCCGTCCGCGAGCGGCTCAAAGCGCGGCGAGAATCCGTTGTAGAAGGCCCAGCAGTCCTCCGCGATAGCCGCCTCGCCCGAGTTGATGAAATCGAAGCCGTCGTCGCTGTTGAACCACGCGCGGCATCCTCGGAACACATTGCCCACGCTGCCGCGCGGACCGTGGAAGCCGAAGCCGTCGGTGTTGCCGCCGCGGCGGTTCCCGGAGACGTTGTCATGGTTGCGGTAGGCGTCGCAGTTCAGGACGAGGTTGTGCGAGCCGTTGCCGATCCAGAAACCGATCGCCATGCCGTCGCGGACGCTCAGCCGTTCGTAGACGTTGTGACTACCCTGGTTGTCGAAGCCGATCGACTGCGTGTGCCCGGTGATCGTCACCTGCACGCCCACGACCTCGAAGCCCTCGAGGTGGAGCCACGACCCGGTGATGCGGAACGCGTGCACGCGGCGGCCGGCGGGCTTCACGTCACTGAAATCGAGGACGGGTTTCTCGCCGGGAAACGCGCGGTAACGAATCGGGCGGCCCGGCTCTCCGCTGCGGTCGAGTAGCGTAACGTACGCGAAGATGCGCTCCTCGCGCGCGATCCGGTCACCGCGCATCCGGTAGTTGCCCCCGCGGAGGAAAACGGTGTCGCCGGGCCCCGCGTCGCGCTGGGCGCGTTGGATCGTCGCAAAGGGAGCCTCGCGCGTGCCCGCCGCCGCATCGTCGCCGTCGGGTGCGACGAAGAATTCGGCAGCGGGCAGGCGGATCAAAAGCAGCAACGCCGCCACGAGGCCGGGGTATGGGAAAAACCTCATGACATGCAGCTTCACACGAAGACGGATGGGGTCGAGGCCGCGGGGTTCGGACAGACTGCGGCCTGCGCTCAAGCCGGGGCGGCTGCGGCGCGACGGCGGAGCTGGCCGCAAGCGGCGTCGATATCGGGACCGCGCGACCGCCGGAAATGCGCCACGATGCCGCGTTCACGAAGGATGGCCGCGAACGCGGCGGCGTCCTCCTCCCGCGCCGGTTCGTACGCAACACCACGCAGGCTCATCCCAGTGGGGTTGTAAGTGAGCAGGTTCACATGCATGCGGCGCCCCACCAGGAGCTCCGCGAGCCGGCCGGCGTGCGCGGGCGAATCGTTCACGCCGCGGAGCAGGCAGTACTGGATCGTGACCGTGCGCCCACGCGCGGCCTGAAAGCGGTCGGCGGCCGCGAGGATCTCCGCGATCGGGAAGCGGCGTCCCGGTGGCAGGAGGGCGGAACGCGTCGCGTCGTCGGGCGCGTGCAGCGAGACCGCGAGATGCAGGTTGAGGCCGGTGGCGGTGAGCGCGTCGATGCATGGCACTAGGCCGACGGTGGAGATCGTGATCTGCCGCCAGCCGAGCCCGCCGATGCGGTTGTCGGCGATGCGTCCGGTCGCCGCGAGCACCGCGTCGAGATTGAGCATCGGTTCGCCCATGCCCATCAGCACGAGCGTGCGCAGGCGGCGGCCGGCTGTGACGGCCTCGCGGCGGAGGGCGATGAACTGGGCGACGATCTCGCCGGCGGTGAGGTTGCGTTCGAAGCCTGTCCGCGTCGTCGCGCAAAAGTCGCAGCCCATCGCGCAGCCCACCTGCGACGAGACGCAGCCGGCGGCGCGCGCCGGATCGAAGTCGGGCATCAGCACGCTCTCGACCGTGCGACCGTCGGCGAGCCGCAGCAGCAGCTTGACGGTACCGTCGTCGGCGACCTGCCGCCGGACGATCTCCGCGCCGGAGTCGGGAAAATCCTCGGCCATCGCTTCGCGTAGCCCGGCGGGAAGGCGGCGCGGCCCCTCTTCGGTCGAAGGAAGATCGCCGCCGGCGTAATGCGCGCGCAGCAGCGGAGCGGCATGCGCGGGCTTGAAGCCCCGGGCGGCGAGCCGGTTCTCCAGTTCGCCGAGGGAAACCTCGCTGAGGGAAGTGGCCAAGGCCGCGGCGGGCGCGCTTTAGACCACGTCGGGGATCGCGTAGGGCGCGCGCTGCGTCTCCTTGAGGAGGAAACGCGCGTGCTCGAGCGCGCCGGGCCGCGGTGTGCCGACGGTGGTGATGCCGTCGCCGGTGGCGTCGAGGTCGAGCCACGGGCCGAGTTGGAACGGCCGGCGGGCGAGATCGATGCCGTGGACGCCGAGGTGCGCCTGCAGCTCGCGATGGATGCCCTGCGCGGCAGGGAACGAGCCGAGCGCGGCATCGACCTGCGCGTGCGCGGCTGATTCGCCGACGCGGTAGGAGATGTTGCCGTAGT
>JACCDP010386982.1_pt1 | contig 35696 bp, 31 predicted proteins | sample 7445841 | NCBI WGS metagenome assembly JACCDP01 (sample SAMN15323441, study PRJNA562643) | freshwater metagenome | isolation source: river surface water | place: USA:Blue River Watershed | collected 2017-08-17 | reverse complement strand
GGGCTTGGCATTCCTGTCAAGTATAACGTCGCTTTTTCTGTTGTTGTGTGAAAGCTATTGATATCTTGGGTCGACGGCGGAGCCAAATCAATGCTGTAAATAATTTCAGAGCCAGGATACCCGATGTCTGAAGTAACTAAAGGAGAAGCACCATTCATTTCAACATCGAAAATTGAATCAATAACCCATGCTCCAGTACCGCCTTTAGAGTTTACCCAGTTGGTTTCGAGAGGTCCTATTTTGGCAACAGAGAATGGTTTGCTCTCACTATCACTGAGAGCACCAAATGATGCTGTTAGTGTAGTAGTGACAGACCTAATTTCTCCGGGTTGATCTCCGGGTTGTCCACCCAATGAAAACCAATCGTTAAAACCAGGAAAGCTAACATTCTGTGTTGCGTACACGTTACCTTCTATATTCCAGTTCCAGGTGTTTGGTCCAGAAGGTTGCCCTGTAGATCCATCCACGAAATTTATAGAGGTGCTCATCAAAATAGTTGATGATGGGGTACCCGAGAAATTTGCACTAATAAATGCGGGATCAACTTTAACCAAATTTGTTTTAGATTCTGTCTTAACAGTTCCTGCAGAATCAGTAATTGTTAAAGAAACGTTGAAATCTCCGGGTGAGTTGTAATAAACTGTTGCGGTTGCACCAGTTGCACTAGTTATTGACCCACCAGGAAAACTCCACAAACGAGAAAAAGGGGAAAGTCCTCCAGATGAAGTATCTGTAAAATTTATTGCTTGGGTTTGATATATGGTAATTTGTTCAGCCATTTTCTAATAAATTAAGGTCCGGTTGCATAGGTGAAAGAAACTATAAGAACCGGGGGTGCTCCCGGAACTGTTGCTGGTGGATTAGCTGTTCCCCCCGTTGCAGGGAAAGAGCTGAAAATCGGAGAGATCGGTCCGTTAGTAGTCAACAGAGTCGATGCGCTAGAAGGCATAACTCTGTAATAGAAATTTGTTATGTTAGGGTCAGAAGAGTTATTTAGCTGATCTGCTACTGCACCCAAAGTAATGTACCCAGAAGGACCAGTAATTCCGCCTGTGGCAGCGAAAGTTACACCAACAGGAAACGGATAAGTTTCATTTCCTGTACTAACTTTTATATTATCACCAACTTTACTACTATGGATCTCGAATCCACCGAGCCATCCGTTTTGATACTCAAAATCATACCATCCATGAGCGTAAGCCTCATCCCATATTGAATCGGTAAAAGTATCCCAGGTTAAGTTTTTCGTTCCGTAATATTTAAGGGTTGAGACGGGGAATCCTCCAGTTACTGGATTCCAATCTACATAAGAATTACTGCCAGTAGATCCACCACTTAATTGGCTATCAGCGCTTACCAAATTCAACGATCCTGTTAAGGAAACAGTTAAAATATCTCCATTTCCGATATTTCCGGTGCTTGTGTCTGCAACGATATTAATTTGTGCAGGATCCGAGTTGGGAGAGAATGACTGAGCGAAATAGTCAGGCTGTGTTGTAACAGAATTTATGCTTTCGACTATGGAATTGACTGTTGCTTGTAAATTAGAACCAGAGCTAGTTGCTCCAATAGTCCTTCCATTCACGCTTACTGAAATACTCCCGCCCCCAGTAACTTTTTGCTGTGTCCAATACGAAGGATCTACAAAGTATGCAGTAGCTCCTGCTATTGAACCTGTACCTCCGGTCGCAGAAACCCCCGCGGTTAATCCCAACACGTAGGGAATCTCGAACGAGTAACCAGTGGAACCTGTGGGAAGACTTATTTGCCATTGTGAGTTTATTTCAGGCATAAAGCCGTTCAAAAACACTTGAGATCCCGCAGAAAAATTATGTGGTACACCAGTGAAAATTGTTAGATTTCCATATTGATTACCAGAAATAAAAAGAGAATAAGCTTTTGTTACATTTAAAATTTCTTGGTCAATCGTAATGTACCCCGAAGCTCCCACTGCAGGAATATTCGAAAGTACCTGAAGGTTTTGACCCTCGAGAGAGTTATTTCCATAAACCGCAAAATCAAGAATTTCTTTAGGAATTTGCTTGGTTAATTGTTCGTAAGTTTTTCCCTCCGCTGGATATTCCCAGATAGATTCGTAAGCGTCCCAGCTTCTGATTGTTTGTTCCCAGATATAAAGTTCATTTTCTCTATATCTGGTCCAGGCATCAATAGTTATTTCCCTGGGTGAAACTTGGATTGCACTTTGTTTAATTTTTCGGTTGACAAAATTAAATGCATCATAGAGCAAGCACGTCACTGTGTATTCCCCAGAGTACGGAAGGAAATGTGCTAATTTGTAAAAATCTACTGCATATCCTCTAAATGAAAAATAATACCCCGATCCAACTTGTGTTTGAGGTTTTTCAATTATCCATTCGATCTCGTTGTAAGCAGAAAAATCTATTGTATTCCAGGTAAGTGCAGCTTGCTGACTAGTAAAGGACGGCAGGTTTAAGCTATCCCAATTTTGTCCCATTTCATCCCAAACCCACCTATCAACTTGTAATTCCAGGATAACTGGCATACCTATCGGATTCTGGTAAGGTTCTCCGGTTACGGGATTAAAAAAAGCAATTGGATCCGCTAAACCATCTCCTAGATTTTCAAGCATTCCATTTTCTTTAATGTAATAGAAATTGGAAATAGCATCCAATAAAGATGAATTTTGTAGAGAACTATAATTTTGGTTGTTGAAAAGGGGTGGAATAATATTACCAAGGTCAGAAACCTGAGGATTTACTATGTTAATAATTCCGTTCAATCCAGATGGATTCAAGCTAGAGTAGTAATAAATCTGGCTCTGTTCTTGTGGGTTTACTTTCAAAGTAACAATCCCTCCGGATGCACCGTTGTTTTCAACTCCAAGTGGATCGATTTGAGTTAATCCAGATTGGGTTGTTAAACTGAATGGATAACCTCCCGTTAAAATGTTGAAATTGTAGGTTTTTCCTACCGATAAATTAATGGTAGGATTATTTCCTGTTGCTCCAAAAATAGAAGTAGTTGTGCCTGTAGCTCCTGCAAAACGGAATACATTTCCAGAAGGACCAGCGACAGTGACGTTTACATCTACAACATCATAGTAGTTCATTGGAGCCTGAATACTGTATGGGTCGGTTCTTACCCCAAATGCTCTTAGATCTTCTATAAATCCAAAATCGGGATTAGTTATGAAATCAAAATTATTTCCAGATTCTACATCGCTTCTGTCAAGAAAATCAGTCCACTCTTTAGTGTTGTAAACATTGAAATAAACACCTTCTCCCGTTATATCAACTATTCTAGCGTTTATGGGAAGATAGTTTTGCTTAAGTCTTTCCTTTAAAGCAAAAAGCTTCAGAAGAACTTCTTCCTGTGTAAAAAGGAAAGTCTCTTGAGTTATCGGATACCCGTATGGATCTAATTCTTCATTAGCTCTTACTATATCATAATAAAGACCGAATAAAGCTGTTTTTTTGTATGTTCTACTCGGTACTAATGTGTCTTCACCAGATACGTCTAGAACATATTCTCCATCAGAGTTTGGTCCATAAGTTTGTATGAGAGTGTATTTACCAGCATTTTCATTATCCAGAACATCTGCTATTAAATTCTGTGAGTTTGGAAAAGCCGGATTTTCATAATTGTCCAGAAATGATTGGTTTTCCTGGAGAGGCTGAAGCTTTACCTTGTTGTAATTTAAATTGAGCCAATATTCTTTGATCCTCAAATCTTGGTAGCCAAAAAACTTCAGGGCACCAATTAATCCTTTGTAACTTCCAATGTATGGGAAAATTTCTTCCCCGGCCACCATGAGTTCTTTTCTCTTTTCATTAATTTCCAAATAGTTTGGAAGTATTTCAGCGGGGTCGTGGTTTCTTAGTAGGACAGAATCAGATCCGTAAAATGCTCTACCAAGATTTTGTGTAAGAACATCCAAACGGGAATCTTCTCCAATGATCTGTCCGTAAAATTGGATTTCTGCAATTTTTTGAGGACCTGTAACACCGTATGTAAGATCCTCAATTATCAGTTTTCTTTCGTAAATTTCTGCAGCAATGTCTGTAGAATTGATGGCTACGTTTACCTGCAAAGCCCGGGAAGGAGTTGAAGCTTCGGGTGTCCAAACATACCCATCCAAAAGATAATCAGAGGAATTTTGATAAACCGGAATAGCTATGTTTTGGTAGTTAACTATTGAAGGATCCCCATTTATTTCAGGGTCATTTTCTTCTATCTTATAAGTGAAAATGATATCACTGACATCCACATTACCATAGCTATTGTTTTCCCACCTAGTCCTCCAAATAGGGGAATTTGGAGAACCTGTTGCTCCTGTGTGTGGGAATCCCAAAAATGGTTGGGAAGTTACGGTATCATAGAATTCCTGAACTATGAATAATTGCTCATTCTCGTAAAGACCCGCCGAAACTTCATTGAAGAATATGCTACCCGAAAAGTATCCACCTGGAAGGTTTTCGTAACGAGTAAAGCAAGAAACCGGAGTTCCGCTAGATATAAAAGTGGTTCCAATTCTTTGGGAAATACTTAGAGTAACTATGGATCCAACGATTGAAGCGTTGGAGATAACGCAAGAAATTGTTTGTGCCGGTGCAAAGGAAAGAGTTAAAGTAATTTTAGACCCGTTTAATAAAGCTTGGGAAACTGAATTTACCCAAGAACTGATGTTGAATCCGCTTTGATCTAAGATGTTTAAGTAAAGGAATCCTGAGGATAAATTGAGGAGTGATATGTTTCCTGCACTCGGGCTTGCATTTGTAGAATTCGCAACGTAATTAAATCTCGTGTCAAGAGTAGATGAGGCGGTTGGGCCTACATACTGAAAATTTAGGGGTTCCCCTTGCTTATTATAAAATCTCAGATTTAAATTAGCCATTGCTTAAAATACTCTTCTATTGTTAAATGGAACCGTATAATTGAAATAGTTTCTTATTTGTTTTACACTTTCTATCAAAGCGAAAACAACCCTTTGGTAATATGAAAGTATGAGATTTTTAGTGGGATCTCTAAAAAGAAGATTCGACATGGTCCTTTCGAAAATCTGGTTTTTGTAAATAAATCCTTCATACACTCTGTCATTAATAGATTCCTGTATATCGTTTATGTTCTCTTGTGGATCAAACTCATACCATCTTCTATTGGGATTGACGATAGTCATTTGGTTCATGATTGCCTGGTAAGTTGAGAAACTACTGCAGGGTGCATATTGGGTCTGCCCAACGGAGTTAGCGGTGACCGTCCTATAGCCACTGCATCCCAAATTGTACGATCTTTCTTGAACCTTAGTTACCGAAGTATAGAGATCATTAGAGGTCTCAAACGAAGGAGTGGTCGACTTGAATTTTATGCCGTTAACAGTGTAAGCGTTAACAGTATTTTGGGGAAAATATGGTGAATAATCCTGTGCCATTACTGATTCTGTGCTATGATTCTTGCTCTTTGCTCGGAGTTAAGTTGAGTCGATAAAGTCCTAGGAACAATTGCTGCTACAGAAATATTTAAAGCAGAAGGTTTTCCTGGAACGATTCCAACCTCATAATAAGTTCCATATCTATCGGTCCATCCACCTCTAATAAGTACTAATTCCCCCGAGTTAATTAAGATGTCACCAAAGTCATCAAAACCTATCTGTCTATTCAGTTGAGCAGCACTTGCGTTTGGAAGATTGTCAACGGTAGAATGGTATTGCTCGTTGGCTTGTCCTACAAAATAAAAAGAAACCGAATCTACACCCTCAATTGCTTCAACAATTGCAATGATATCTGATTTTGGAATCCTATCTCTTCTTTTTAGATTAAGAAAATATTCAGAAATCGCCGTTCTTGCTTTATCCTTGATGAGTTCTGGATCATTGCCTTCGAAAATAGTAATGATCAAGTTTCCAACGAAATTTTGAATTTGAGGGTCAAGGATTTTTACAACTGTAGTTGCAATCATTTGACCAGAATCTTGGATCAAATTCAGTATCGATAATTTCTGTGAAGTTGTAAGAACAAAATTTTCAGCAGGGATATCAAAGTAATCCTGGCCTGCCAAAAGATTTATACTTACGTCAGGAACCAAGAACAAATAAATCACATTGTCATCGTCTAGGAAGTCATCTCCGAATGTGGTAAAAGCTTGAATCTGAGAAAAAATGTTAAATCTCTGAAGGTAAATCTCGTAATTTTCAGTATTGGCAAAAACGTATGCTCTTGATGTCTTTGGGGCAACCAATCTTGTTAACTCAATTGGCTCTGGGTCACTACCAAAGGAAGGATCAAGTACCCCAGCAATCGTTATGTAGTTGTTCAGGTTGACTTCTTTACCAAAAAGGTCAGTTCCAACATCGAGAAATCTGTAAGTCAAAGCCGCATCTTTTCTTGCTTTGATATTTCCATTGAAGCCGGAAGTTTGCAAATAATCCACTCTGATAAAACTTCCTCTGAGAGGAGGTTGTCCAAAATTTCCGTTTCCGAAATAAATATCAATTCCCTCAGAAATACCAGACCTACATAAATACCCCTTTCCATTTAAGGGAATATCATAAAGTGAAAAGAATTGTTTCCAAGGTTGATCGTTGATGAAAACGTCAACATAAAACTGATCTATCAAAGTTCCGGATTTTGAAACTACGTTGTAGCTTTGGAGGGCTGCTCCTGTTCCAGTAAATGTAGCAGATTGGAAAGCGCCTTGAACTATTTTGAAGTTGAATGTAGCACCTCTATTTAGTGGTATTTTAACTGAGGGACCATTCAATAAAAGCGTGTAAACCAAACCATTTTGTTCACATTGGATTCTTGGTCTTCCCGTCAAAATTACCGCTCCTCCTCCAACATCAGATTCTCTCAAATTCCAGCTTAAAGCAACCTCTCCCTGTGCAGCCATCCCTCTTGCAGGATCATATCCGGCTATTCTTGCTAAACTTCGTATTGAATAATCCCTCGTTGCCTGATAAATGTTAAGCTCTGTTATAGAATCTTCAATGAAATAAAGAATTAGCTGAGATAGATTCTCTAAAACAAAAAGAATTTGCCCCCATGCTGAAGCAACAGTAAATACGTTTTTTGTCTGGTTGTAAGTCCTCTGTAAGAAATTATAGGTGTCGTTTAGAAGACCTCTAACCAGAATATTATTTTTCTGAAAAATGTTTGTTGCCATTTAATTTAAGTTACTTTCAGTGAAACAAGAGGACTTTTTCCTCCGTAATTTGGTATGAAAAAATTTAGATACACAATATCTCTTTCGGTTCCTGCATAAAACTCAACATCGAAATATCCACCGAGCTGATAAAAAATAGGAACGTAATTTCTCAGATGCTTATCAATCTCATCAGTTAAGGCTTTTTGGGATAAATCCATACTAAAAACTAGCTCTTCTAAACTGAGGCCAAAGGACGGATCACCTAAAACCTCACCTTTAATTGTTAACAGCATCATTTTAAGTTGTCCAATACAAATCTCTACGGGATCTGTAATCTCGATAACGTCACTTTTGAAAAAAGGATCTCCTGGGTCTCTGTTATAAATCTCGATCATTGGGAACTAAATTCCCAATATATATCAGAGTTAATTCCACTGCAAGAAATAAGAAGGAGTGTTCTCTCCGTTGATCATATCCATAACCGCTTGGAGTTCTGCTTCGCCGTCTTGTCTAATCAAAGACGTGTTAACTTTAACACCACCGGGAAGATTATAATCGAACGCACTAAGCACACGGGACAAAGAAATTTTAGACTTTGCCATGCAGTAACGAACAAAAAGCTCATCGGAATAAAGTTCATAATCTTCAATCGCTACAAAGCAACTTACGACAACACTTTGAACTAAGTTGTATCCGGGTTGACTATCTGGTGAAGAGTTTGGTGGATTTGGAACAGGATCTCTTCCCAATATGGTTAATTTCTTGGTATTCTTATTCCAGTTGAATGCGTAAGTTGGTAGCAAATAAGCGTTTGCCAAATCAAAATAAGAATACATCACAGTTCTATAAACAAGGTTATCGCCTGTGAAAGGAGATAAAAGAAGTTCTGAACCAATTAATTTAGAATCACCGAAATCTCTATCGGGGTTACCCGAAATACCGTTTCCGTTAGTTTCCCTTACGTCGAAAACTGTTACTATTTTGTTAGGGAGTTGTACCTGTCTGGTGTTTCTAAACTGAGGGGTTTGAAAAAAGGCTCCACCTAAAATAAAATATCTTTTTTCTACGGCATACTGGTAGTTGTCGTACATCCAAGCTTTTGCCCGGTTAATGATCCTAATTATTTCCTGATCGTTAAGATTGTACGGTAAGGAACAACTAGCAGAAAGATCGTCCTTGATTTCCTGTATTAATTCATCTAAAGTCATCGTTAGTAGTTGATATTTTTGAACCTGATTTTAACTATCGGGTCGTTTAGATCTTTGAGACGGGAATCTGTGATAAATCTATCCATTCTAATCTCGTTGAAGTCTTTCACCTTTTCAGTCTCTGGACTAATCATAGCATTTCTTCCCAAATCAGCTTTTCTAATTACCCCTCCTTTGACTTCACAATCAACGCTTTGTTGAGGGCAATCGATATAGCAATTCTCAAGAAAATTTCCGTACTTAGCAATAGAATTCTGGAATTTTGAATCAATTATCTTGTTAGCGTGTTCCAGCTCACAATCGTACAGCTCTGAATTTTTCACTTCAGTCCCGTAAAGTTTACAATTTATAACTTTACTATTTTTAATTCGGCTATCGAAAATGTCAACGTCTTTGATAATTATTCCACCTCTACTTTTAGCGTCTTTGATTTGGAATCTTCCTATAGAAGTATCGTAGTTAAAGAAACAAGAGGTAACTCCTCCTTCGACTATAAGATCGAAAATTTTCTCTCTAATATGAGACCAATAGGTTTTTATGTTTTCTTCATATCCTTTGAGATCTACTAAGACATGAAAATCCGGAAAATTAGTAAAAAATGAATCAGGATCCGAAAAACTCCTTACCACTTTGGTGTGTTGTCTCATCATCTCCCTAAGTTTTTCCAAATCCTCACGGGAATAAGGCTTTTTACCTGCAAGAATATCATGGAGAAGAAGAGTGACATAATCAATTACTTGCCTTATTGCAGTGATTTTCTTCTGATAATCCTTTCCTCCTAGATATCTAATTTCAATGTACCCCTTAGGTAATTTGGTGAAGTTGGCTCCGTAATATTTTTCGTCAGGTAATTTAAAAAGTTTGGGGTCTATGGAATTTATGTTCTCCAAAATCGAAAATCTATTTTGAGGAACTATTTTTTTCACAGATTTAGCATAAACGTTATTTGTTCTATTTCCAAAATTTGAATAAACTACATTTTCATCAATTCCTAATATGAACTTCAACTTATCCAATTTTTCCATTTTTTCAAGTTCTCTGTTATGTTTATCAAAACTAACTGAAAACTGAAAAGCACACCTGTCGTTGGTCCATCCATTCTGATCAATCCAATGAAGAACTTTAATCAAAATGGGGATTGCTTCATGATAAGGCATAGGACCAGTTATAAGCTCATTCATCTTGCTTCCGCCAGAATAATCTGGTTCAAGTTTGAAGGTAGAAGAATTAACCGGTATTTTGGAATGGTATTTTGAGGATAAAACAACTTTTTTTCCCAAAAGATTTGACAAAGAATCGACAATTCTTCCTCTTACCATATCAGAAAAGAATTCAAATTCGAATCCTAATATGGCAGAGGAAAGAGCTTGCGATTTGTCAAAATGAGAATTCATTAAATCGGTTTTGCGTATATTTTACCTAAAACTGGATCCACTTGATAAACGGTTACCAAAATATTATCCCCGGTTTTAAGATTTTTAGAATCTTTTCCAAATTTGTCTTGAGGAACTAATGCCATAAGTCCATCTGGGGTGAGTTCAATTAATGCACCATTTTTTCTTTTATGTTTGATGGTCGCGTTGAAGATTTCTGAAGTACCCTCGTCTGCTGCCTTTTTCAGATCGTACAATTTTTTTGTTTTTTCAATAGGTTCACCGAAAGTCAGGGTCAATCTGTTATCGTCTTTGACTTCTTTAATATAAAACTCAATTTCATCCCCAGGATGGAACCCGTCGACGATTTGGTTTTCAAATTCGGTTTTGTGTATTAAACCTGTGAAAATATCTTCCCACTCAACAAAAACACCAAATGATGAAGTACCGGTAACATGACCTTTGTATTTCTTGGTTAGATCCAACTCTTGGATCTTTTGATCCATTATTTTCTGGATGTACTTCTTATATGAAACCACAAAAATATCCTTAGCCTGAACATATCCATCAATCATAACATAGAATTTCTTTCCGATAAAAGAATCGAAATCTGTGATTTTATTTGCAGCAGCTAATGATCCAGGCAAGAAACATTTAATACCCTGGACATCAACGATGTAACCTCCCTTGTTAATTGACTCCACTCTAGCTTCATAAGCAGCAGTTTCCCTTTTTATTTGATCAAAGAATTCTGCTTTAAGATTTTGGATGTAACACTCGATGACTGATCCGTAGTAGGTTCCAGATACATTCCTAACTAATGCTTGGATTTCGTTTCCTATACTGAAATCTACACCTTGAATCCCAAGCCTTACTGCATCCTTTTTTTCTTTTTTCAAATCAATATAAATCGTTTGGCCAGCATCAGTTTGAGCCAAAGCGTGGTTTTCAGTGATGGTAAAAATCGTACAAGAATATAGTTCGCCAGGAACTAGGTCTTTTGTTGTGTACACATCTTTAACACTGCCCATGATTTGATTGTAAAGAGACAATGCATAATCTTCGTGGCAATAAACCTTAGACTTGTCAGGAGTTTTAATCTTTTTGTTCACCGAAAAAGTGCTGGGGATGTCCCAGTTGAACGTTTGATCGTTCGAAATTTCATTTTGTGGAAAGTTCATTTAAAAAAAATTTAGTAGTTAACCAGATTTATATATCTAATTAGGAATTCAGAGTTGGAAGAAGATAAATTCCAGTGTATCTTAGGTTCTCCTCTATCACATTCCTCATGGATTCAACATTAAATCTATTTTGCGTGTCTGATGGTGTTTGCTCTATAATCCTATATTGCAAGAATGCTGGATACAAATCCCCGCTATAAATCAGAAAAGAATTAGTACCATTGGATCCATAAACCTTCAGCGACAAATTTTTTGGCGCTAGTCGGTCGTTTTGTGATAGGATTAAGTTATAGATGCTCAAAAGAACTTTTAGATTAATACCAAGCTTTGAAATTGATAAAGAGTCAAATCTAAATTTTTGTCTTTCCGCTAAATTTTGTATTCTGTTTTTTGTTACGTAAATACTCTTCCCTTCAAGTGCTCGAGCTTCCTGAAGATTGTAAAATATAGTATCTATTCCCTCATAGTTTTGTGCTGAATCGTTTCCTATTATTGCAGATAACGCCTCTTGGCTTCCTTTTATAATATCGGCTTTTTCCTCATCACTGATGTTACGTTTCAATGAATCTCCGGAAGAACCGTCCAAAATTCCAGGGTCTCCTTCATAGAGGGAAACAACAAGATCTAAAGTTGAGCCCAGCAGAATTTGACTTTGTGATAAATTTTGTCCGTCAGAAAAAAGGGATCTGAACACAGCAGGGATGAGAGATGGCATTTCGGAAGCCAATGCAATAGTTATTGATAAAATTCCTTTTACGCTTTCCCAGACAGCAATTGCCTTTACCGGAAGATACTTTTCGACTATCAGCAAAAATGTTTTATTCGGATTATTAACACTTAGTGAAGCTTTAAAGTTTTGTGAAACAGTAGATTGATTTTGTACCTGTTGAGCAATTCCTGACTGTGATGTCGAAAGTGGCTGGACAAAGATTTCAAAATAATTTCCCGCAGGATTTATTCTAAAAAATTTAGAAGATACAATGTAATCCTGATAAACTTCATTTTCGGAAAAACTAACCAATTCACCAGGTTTAAGCCCAGCAACAAATGGAAGGCTGTTTTCCACTGTGTTTGTGAATTCGCTTATTTTTATGACTGTAACCGCTTTTAGATCTTCAGAATTTTTCGTGATTTCTCCTGATGAAGGAATACCATTAATTGATAAGTCGAAAGGAAGCTGAACTTGTTGTGGGGGATTTGCTGGGGTATTTAGTGAATTGAACTGATTCCTAAAAAAAGTCGCGCTTGGTTGATAGCTTCTAAGATTTTTTTCAAAATTTCCACAAACCAAATCTGTGAAAAGTGGTTTAAGTCCTCTAGTCTTATCATTGGGATCTTGTACCAATTCCGACCAGGGTATAATCGCCGAAACTGATGGCTCTACAAAAGGTCTAAGAAATTCCAAAAAAGCTGTGGAAATTAAACTACAAAGTGCCTTAAGTGGATTTGATATTATTTGAAAAACAAATTGTATCAACGAGAAAGGTCCGGATACCTTTTGTGCAAGTCCTTTCAAAACACCCAACACAACCTGTAATGGAAGCAGAAGGAGCTTAAAATAATTAAGTAGAATTTTTATCAGGAAAAATGGGTTGCTGGTTCCTATTTGGATCAGGCGAGAAAGAGAAACTAGCTCTTCACTTGCAAGTTGCTTTCTGTATTCCTTACTGTTTGGATTTTGGATAGAATTCCAATCCAGAGCGGGAAAAACCCCATCGAACATACCTGCTAAAATTTGTGTGAATTTTAACCCAGAGTTATTTTCCAAAAGGGTTACATAGGCTTTTATTGGGTTGTCGTCTTTCAACCTACTAAAATTGCCAATCTCGAAAGAAAGAGAGGAAAGCAAGGGAAGATTTATTCCCAAAACGGAAAATGGTATTATCAATTTTCCGTCCGGAGTTAAAAATTCTCTGAGTAAAACTGACTGGGCAAGTCGAAGGCTCTTCGAACCGAATCCAGGAACAAACAAGGTTTTAGAAGTAGATGTCGGGCTATCCTGGCTTTTTAGTTGGAGAAAAATCTCAGAGAAGGTATTTTCATTTCTTACTTGGGAAACACTAAAACCAAATACCCCCGTCGAATCAGTCAAAACAAAGTTGTCTCCAGGAACTAAAAAATCCACTGGTGAATTTTCACCGGTTACTTTTGTTTGATAATTTACTCTAACACTAGTAATATCTGAAATTTTCTGGGCGGGGGAAGTCAATTGCCCGGGTTGAGGTACTTGGTTACTGTTCAGTATCAGATCATAGTCGTATTCAGAAAAAACGCTTTCCCCAGTAACAGAAGATGCACCATCAATTAAGCCTTTTAATTTTTGTAGATTCTTGCTTGCTCCGCCGAAAAGGATAGCAATAGGAAAGGGAAATTGAGCCAAGACACTGTTAATTCCTTCATCCAAAATAAATTGTAAAGGATTTGTGAATATCTTTTTTATGTCGTTGAATCCTTCTTTTAAGGTTTTGAAAAAATTAAGACTTTGCCTTGCTTTTGTAATTAATCCCTTGGCTAAAAAAACAGGTGCCAAAAACGAGGCAATAGACTTTTCAAAAGCTCTTATTTGAAGCTTTATGAGAAGACCAACACCAGGGAGTTCCGGGCTTGGGATTTTAAATTTGTTTTCGCCGAGAATTTCATCGGATCTTTGATTCACCCTATCGATGAAATCCGATATTTCTTTATCACTTAATAATTTGTCAGGTAAAACAGCCATTACCGAGTTTTGCTAACCGTTGAAAGATGATCTGGTGTGGATGGAACAACAGGTGGGCTAGTGGGAGCTCCAAGATTGCCAATGTGCGTGTGGCTATTGAAATAGGTCTGAAAAGTATTGCCTTTTATAACTGCTTCAATCGCTGCTTCACCCAATTCAATGTTGTTGGAGTTTATGATAACCTTGTTATTCTCCATCCTTATTTGATCATCTCCCATCTGGATAACAACTCTTAATTGTCCGCCATCTTGAGTGTCAAGTTGAACTTTGGCATCTCCTAATGAAAATACCGCTCCTTTCTTTTGAGTGTAATAAAGAGAAAGTAAACCCGGTTTTGCATCGTCATCGTACCAAATAGCTTGTGCTCCTTCATAAGATTCACTAATTTCAGCAAGGAGTTCTTCAGAAAACTCTTTCTCATTGTAGTAGTTCATCTTATAGTAGTTTTGTCCATCGAATTGGACCGCTACAATTGCGCCGAGCTTAGGGATTGATATTGCTCCAGAGCCGGTTTTACCGAAAGAAATCCCACTGGTTTGATCGGCCCAGGGAATATCTTCATCTTCTAGTCCATCAAAAAGACCAAAGACTCTTACCCTTGCTCTACCCTCCTTACGAGGATCGTTTATGTCAACAATTTGACCAAGATATAATCGGGGGCTAGACATTATTGTTCGTCAGTTTCTTGTGGTGGATTGAAAGTTCCTAGACTGATATTAAATTTAGTTTCAGGTTTACTATTGCCCAAATTCAATGGTGGTTCTACTATGAAGTCACCAACAGTCGGAGGATAAGCCTGTCCAAGTGTTCCTCTTTGAGCTGAAACAGAGGCAGCTTGATAAACAGCAGCAGGGGGTTGCGAAAAAGCTGTTTCGGGAGATCTTAGCTCTCCTGCGATATATTGGAGTTCTTGTTCTGGATAAACCCTTGAAGAAACCAAAGCATCAGGGAAATTGTTTTGGGTGTAAACATCCAGATTGAAATCGGGATATACCCTTTCAGGTACACCAAGATCCCCACCAGGTACTCTTTCGTAAACATCCCCGCCCGGGGCAGGGTATACTCTCTCAGGAACGCTTAAATCGGATCCAGGAACACGCTCATAAACATCGCCCTCTGGTGCAGGGTAAACTCTATCCGGAACGCCCAAATCTGATCCTGGTACATTCGTATAAGCATCTCCAACTGGTGCAGGATAAACTCTATCAGGAACACCCAAATCCTCTCCAGGAACATTCGCATATGCATCACCGACTGGTGCAGGGTAAACTCTGTCAGGAACTCCTAAATCTGTACCAGGAACGTTGGTGTATACATCACCTCCCGGTGCAGGATAAACCCTATCTGGAACCCCAAGATCAGGTCCTGGTACACCTCCGTAAGCATCTCCGCCAGGAGCGGGGTAAACCCTATCGGGTACTCCTTGGTCAGTCCCGGGAACTCTGGGATAAACATCCTGAGGAGGGGAGATCGGAGGATATGCTCTTTCCGGAGGACCGCCTAATCCAAGTTTTTGTGGATTTGGTAGATTACCTTTGAATATATTGTCAATTCCTGTTTCGGCAGCACCATTTAGAAAATTCTGTGCACCACTAAACGTAAACCCATTTGCATTTGCGAGTAAACCAATCTGAGATGGATTAAAAGAGTAGATATTTCCAAGTAAACTTTGATCTAAGCCATTAAGCAGAGGATTGACGAATTGGTTGATTCCCTCGTTTATTAAATCATTTACTGCAGCGGAAGTGAAGTTTGTTATTAATTCATTACCAAGACTAGCTATAGTAAGTAAGCTCAAAGAATCATCATAAATTTGTACCGCGCTTCTGTCCTGGAATGTACCGTCCGCCAGAATCATTGGCTTTTTATCATTTCTGATATTTGGATATTGGTTTTTCATCCTTACCTTACCTACGTGAATCTTGAAGCTTTGTGCTTCTGGATCAGCTGAAGAGCTGCCCATATCAACGCTAGATTTAAGAGGTGTGCTTTCACTAAAATCAAATTCACACTGCTGGCATTCGTAAATAAGAACTGGTTTGATACCACTTTGATCCTGTTGGTTCCTGAAAGCCTCGACCTCGTTTTGTAGTCCAGATTGACCAAAAACATTTGAAACAAAACTGGTGAAAGCATTTCCGGGGTTTCCAGACACGTCGGGAACCGGATCTGCTCTATCCATATTTTGTATATTCGATCCAGGGTTTCTGTTTGTTGTTAAGGTATTACTTAGATTGTCAAGTGCTGCCAAAACTGTGGAGGACCCTGTCAATCGTGATGTTTTATAGAAATTACGAATCTCAGTTACGAAAATCCACATGGTAAATTTTCGGAGATTTCTAGGAACCAGCCACCTCATATTATCTGCATCGAAAGTGGCTTGATTATAAAGGTCTGCTAAAGCTGAGATTCTTAGGTTAATTGACTCGAGACAATTTATCGTAAGGGTTTTTCCCTTGGTTCTTTGAGGATCGAAAGCATCTGCTCCTGCGTCATCCTGCCATCCAGATCGGCTAATCTTTTCAAGTTTATCCAAACCTTCTATCGACTGAAAAAACCAGGGTGAATTCGTATTAATTGAATTCAGCATGATTTGGAATTGTCTAAGTGCGTGAGCCCTTTTTAATCTATTAGATGTACCCAGAAAAGAGCCTTCTCTTTCTAGTAGGTAGTTATATGTTGAATAATAAATTGGACCTCCAAGATTATAGGCTGGTTGTCCGAATGGATTTTCCAAACCTGACGCCATGCCCGCACCATTTCCCGGTAAATAGTTATTGACCCTAAGTAATGGACTCGGGGCCCATCCATATTCAGGATCTACCGGCAAGGCTCCAAAATCAAAAACAAACTTGAAACCTAAATAGGTAGGATCCTCGTTTTTTCCTTGATCTGAAAGTCTGAATCCTTTAAGAAACAGACTGCGATTTTTATCTGTAGCCCCAATACCCATTTTTCAATTTGTCTTTTTGTATTTATCCGGTTACTAAATTTATTGGGAAAGTTTTTGGGAATTGACCCGAGCTATTAAGCATCCACTCTCTCTTACATAAATTCAGAGTCATATAAATGCCCTTATACTGATCGTAATTCACCTGCATACCCATCAAAATATAAAGTCCAGAAAGAAATCTATCCAAGACAGGGTTTATACTTTGCTGTGTATTCTGGTTGTTGTTTGCTCCAACGTTTTCTTTTCTTATTCCCTGATCATTTACGTAGATAGTAACAGGTATTACCATACCCCGGTAGAATCCTCCATAATAAGAGTTGGTTTCAACCTGGAGCGTAAATTTTTCTATGTCATCTAAGTTAAAATCATTCTGTGCTAAAGCTTGAATGAAGTTCTCATGAACCCCGCCGTCCGGAAAATTATTAAGAACTCCATACCAGTTTTTTCTGTACTCCCTTTGGTATTCATTTTCTTTAGCTCTACCCTTTTGCAAAATCATATTTTCGGAGATGGTCTCGCTGGTTAATGATTCTATAGTATAACTTACATACCTTTCATTTTGATTCTCAGTTACGAGACCTTCGTCCCAGAATTGAATTTCTTGGATGTATCCCCTGTGGTTGGTTGTATTACCAGCTTTAGAAAGCAACGTATAACCAGAGATATAAAAAGGCAAATCCTCGCTTCCCTTTGAATTGGTTAGAACTAAAGGAACCTCAACTTCACTGGTTTCTGTTTTTGCAAAAGCCGTATCATCTGCAGTTCCTGTTCTTAGACCTCTGATAACTTTTGCCTGTTGAACGACATCTGTAGTGCTAAGCTGGTTGTTTAAGTTAACAAAATTTAAATTATAGTAGCAATCTATAAAGCTTGCGAAGAAGCTCCTATCATCTTTGTAAGCTCTCGAAACTACTTCTCGTATAAAATCGTAGTAGGAAAGGTTTGGACATATCCAAGTCATCGTATCTACAACTTCAGGATCGTTGCTAGAGAAACCAAGATCTAAATCTTGAGAAACGTTGAATAAAGTATCATAGGACGTTTGGTTTCTGAAAGCCTTCGAAACTTCGTTATAGAGCCCGGGAATTCTAGCTTCACCCAAAATAGTAAAGGTTAAACCAGTTCCTTCCGATGTTTCGGATGGTGAAGATCTGACAGTCAAAACATTAAAATCCATTCTGAGTGGTCTATAAACACTTACCCAGCTCCTAAAATAAACAGATACAATATCACCATCCTTGGGATAATTTACACTTATAAAAAGAGGATTACCCATTTTAAATCTGAACCTAATCTCGGGTAAAAACCCAGTCATATCAAGTTCTAAAAATTCAAGGTATTTTTCTACATAATATCCATTGATAAAAACGACAGGACGGTATCCACCGAAGGACTTATCGTCCGCATCCATCAAGGCATCGTCTAAACCGGCATTGGCACCTCCCGTTCTATTTGGAACTGCTAGCTCGTCTAATCTGATGCTGGTTCGGGCAATATTGTTAATTATTATGTCCTCGGACGCCATGCATTAAACTGGGTTTGAATTGAAATTGCCAACTGGGTTTGGAGTAGCGTTACTTACGTCTGGGGCCAAACCAATAACAACGTTAGTTCTAACTGTCTGTCTTTCTCCTGCTTGTGTGAAGTTCGGTGGAAGTATCTGAGGGGACGGATTCTTCGATTTGGCTCTTTGTTCAAGAAATTTCTGTCTGGAACTAGAAATCTTGAATTTCTTCTGCTCTTGGATGTCTCTGAACTGCTGATTAGGATTTGACGTATCATTTGACTTCAGAATTGTAGCAGCTTTTTGCTCAAACGTTGCATCAATTCTTTCCTGCAGGGGAATTACAAAGATGTTTCCTTCTTTTAAAGCAAATGGATTTGAAATAGAATTAACTTTCATCAATGAACCAGTGTATGATAAATCTCCGAAAGCCTGAAAAGCCAACTGATCTGGTCTCATTTGAAATTCTTCTCGAACCAACAAATACCGATTTATCTTCATGTTGATGTTCTTGAACTGCATCGATCCCGAGGTCAAATCCCAAATTCCAACCCCATTGTTCTGAAGGTCCTTATTAGGGTTGAAAACCCCTTTGTTCCTGTATAGAGTATCAATATTAAGCATGATTATTGGTTTGGAGTAAAGTTGTAATCGTTAACAAACAGAAGAGGATTCGATAAAGTAGAATCTGTTTGATCGATCGGAATGTTACTTCCGTCTGTTAGAGCAACACTTGCGATTGATTGAGTGCTAGAGTAAGTTGGTAAATTAGATTGATAAAGTCTTCCGTCTCCTCTATTGAATATTGATTCAATCTCGCCGCGTTCTCTGTCTCTTCCGTGTTGTAATGTGAAAGTCGCTATTATCTCCGAAGGGAAATCATCTGGTCCTAAAACTTCACCGAATTCTATTTTAACATTTTCGCAGATCAAATTTCCGATCATCGCTATAGGGTTCATAGGATTGCCAACTACCAGGTGCCACTCTCCGACAGGTGCACCGGTTTTCAATGACAGAGGTACTGCGATCTTTTCAATAAGATCATCGGCAAGTGCAAAAGCTAAAATATTTCCGAGTGGTCCATCCAATTCGGAAACAATACTTTCTAAATCTCCCTCACCAGAGCTTATCTGTGAAATTACGCTTTCAAGTTGCTTCGTGGCCTGCTCAATTTCCGTTTGTGCCCTTCTAAATTCTTGTAGCTGTGGATCCTCATTTGTTGTTCCGTTAGGATCTGCCAAGTACTTAATAGCTGTTTTTGTCCAACCTATGGGATCTGAATAGAATTTAAGTAATCCTTTGTCACCCCCAGGAAATCCTATTGCGGGAAATCCGTTGTTGTATCTAACATCTGGGGTTAAGAAATTCCCGTAATTTGTTCCTAATGCCAAAAGATTACCAATAATATCAATAATTGCTGCTTTGGTATTAACTTGTCCAACAGAAGCAAGCTCATAGTGAAATTTGAGAGTTATAGGACCCCAATCGAAAGATAGTCCGCGTTTTCTGAAATAAGTTGAATCGACCGTATCAACAGGGTTGAAAATAAAATCAGACAAAGGACCGTTGTTGGTACTAAATTTATCTCTTAGTGCCTGGTTTATTTTTGGAATAGTTATTTCCTGTCTTCCACTATCAGAAGATGCTATAACGATTGAAGCAGCATCACCCATCGCAGCCAAAACACCAGCTCCACCAACTGAGCCTGCAGCAGAACCAAAAGCTCTTCCGAGAACGGTTTTGAAAAATCCCTGGTCAAATCCTTCAACGTTTGCAATTTCCGCCTGTGTCTTTGTATCCCAGCTCAGTCCAGTGGTAAAACTGAGAATTTCATTCAAGGAATTTCCTGTGTTACCACCCCACCATGTAACAGCCTGTGCTACAGGTCTTCCTGCTCCTTTTTTTCTATAGAGATCACTTTGTTGAAGTTGGGTTGGTATAGAAAGGTTGTCCCTCATCGGAGCGGGATATCTTCTTAATGTAACCATGTAATTATTAGGAATAGATCCATAATATTTACAATAAAGAAAGTCCCTCCAATAGTATGGAGCAGCTGCTCCCCCGATTATTTTACTAGGATTCCCCGTAGTGTTATTTCCAGTGTTTACATCATTGCCTATTTGGTCAGACTGGACTGCAGTAAGGTTGTTGTTTGTTTCTCTAACAAGAGCACCCGCCGATGGGTTTTTCGATGTAATAGAAGAAATCCGTGAATTAAACTGTGTTTGCTCTGATTGGTAATACTCCTGTCTAAATGTGTTCTGGTTGTTGGAAAAAGAGTAAAAAAGAAATTGTCCATATTTGGCATCGTCACCAAATAAATTTGCAGCGTTGTAAAAAAGAGATCTTGCAGTTGGTCCCTTTAAAGGATTAGCACTACCTAAATTTGACCACCTGGACGTAATGTCGGTAGAAATTTCCTGTTGAGCTGCCTCCCTTGATCCAAACCAATACTCCTTCAGAGTTGGGTTCAGAAGGCCATCGGAAATAGAAAATGAATTACCGGGGGTTGGGGTATTGGTACCACTAAAAACACTTCCTCCAGACATTTATGATTAGTACTTTTTTTTATGAGATCTCGATCACATACTCAAAACCTTCTTCATGACCATCCAAAAATTCTTTCAAATTTTCAACAAAGTCTTCAGAAATGTTCTTGTACACGACCAAAATATCACTATTTCTAGTACTATATATTCCTTGGAGTATTTTTCTCTGAACAGAATAATTAATTACAAACTCGGATTCTTTGGTGAGGAAATTTATATCATATCCCAGATCTCTGATAATTTTTCCTATATCCACAATATAGAAATCAGTTTCCGGACAAAGTCTCTTCTTCGCCTCCTTAACCGATAATTTAGTTAAAATGAATTTTATACCTTCCAAGCAATTAGCCATTCGATTCTGGATTTCCCAGATCTGATGGACTAGCTTCAGGTTCTGGGGAGCTTAAATTGTTTAAAAATGAAAATGCTTCTTGATTATTTCCAATAATTTCCCCAGTTTCTTCAATCCTTGTATCTCTAATTAGTTCTTCTTCTATCGATTTCAACCATTGTCTTTGTCTTTCGAGTTGTTCGTTCATGCTTCTCTCTAAATGTAAAGTGTGAAACTGCTTTCCCATTTGACTTGCCCTCCTCACTCGCTCCCTAAATTGATCTAGCGTTTCGTTTCTGTTAGTATAGCCTAAGGCTTTCGCCATTGCTCTTCTTTGTTTTCTTGCTTCGCTCATAAATTTTATAATGAAAAGTTATATCCTTTGTTCTTTCCCAGATCAAAATCGGTTTGTTGTCCTTGTATATCAATTCCTAAAACATATTTGAAAAGTTTAAGAAATAATCCAGGTATGAAAATGTCTTTAGATTTTACCACGTCGTTAGCCGAAATGAATTTGAACTCCATATTTTTTTCTTGCTCGCTTCCATCTGTTTCTGCCTCACCTTTTTCAAGACCTGTAACGTCTACCGCAAAGCAAGCCTGTTCGTGATCTACAAACTTTGAAGAGGTTACAGAGCCAAGATAGTACCAACGTGAATTATCTTGTGCGTCAAAACCGCTTTCTTCCTTGAGTTCTCTTTTGGCTGTGCTTAACAAATCAGCATCATCCTCGTCACTGCTTCCAGTAATTAAGCTCATCGACATGCCCCCATCTCTAAATGGATTCGGTTCAAGGATTACTCCGATAGACAAGGGAAGGCCTTGTTCATCGGAAAGAAAAGGCATTATTACTACATTTGTAAAAAGAGGGATCATTCCCGTCATTCCATTTCTTTCTTCAACTTGAAAAAGATCGTTTTTGAAAAGTATTTTATTCTCCATCCTGATTTTGACTCATGATTTTTTCGCTGCTCATAACATTTTTCTTTTTGTCGTAATAAGCCAAAATAGAATCTGCTAAAGCCGCTCTTATATCTTCAATATCAATACCTTCTGTGACATAGTTGACTATTTCTCTTTCGGCATCTTCAAAAGAAGAAGTTAAAACTCCGTGTAAGTTTTTAGTAGGTAGATTCAGTTTAAGAGAAATACTCACGTTTACCCAGTTTGGCTTTTGTTTTTTGAGCAAAGTATATATCGGAGAATCCTCGAGCTCGACAGCTGAAACAGTATTTTTAGTTTTGGCTGGCTCCTTAGGGGTCTGAGCTAGTTTAGGAATCTTTGGAACATCAAGCGCTTTTGATTCATAATCAACCTTCTGAGCCGGGAAGATGTCCATATAGTCCTGGATAAGTTCTACGTTCATTCTGCCGCCTGAAGCAAATTTCACAAAAATCATTCCTGTAGACTCGTCTTGCTCAATGGATTGATATCTTTCGATGTTTCCCATCTGATCTCCCTTTAACCATTGGAAATCTTTTGACTGTAGAAATTCTTCAATTTCTTCCAGTGATTTTTCTTTCAAGCTCATTTTGTTTTCTTTTCTAAAAAGGTCCTTAAGCCATTTCATAGCGTTTCTTTTCTGCATCTTGAGACATTATATGAAACCACAATTTTGGCATTATAAACCACTTTGTGATTTATATAGGAAAAAAACAGAAAGTTCCTTTTATTTTTCGGGGTTCATTCCCCTGAGCATTTCCTCTAAACGGATATAATCGATGGTGTGTGATAGAATATCCTTTATCCTCTCGATCTCTTTTTTTTCCATTTCGTATTTTTGAGGACTGCTTAATTCTTTCGAATGATATTTAGCAATTTTCTTAAGGTGATCAAGGAGCTCTGCCTCTTTTTGTTTGTCTATTGAAGAAAGACAAACCCCCATTAAATACTTAGTGGTTGGTATTTTAAAAAGCGAAGACATCGTATCGGCAGTTTCTGAAAAAACCCCTTTTGGTGACCTGAATTCAATCTGTTTTCCCAAGCCATTTCTTTTTAGTTTTATGTCAGGGAATTTTGAATTTTTATCCTTATAAATTTTCAGTGTTTTGAAAATATCATCTGGTGAGTTCTTCTTAAGTTCAACCTCTATTCCATTATCAAGATTCACTTCGTAAAAGGTATCTGAATTTTTGTTGAAGTTGCTTACGTTCCCTGGTATTCCTATTGCATCAAGCACCAGTTCAACGTCAGTTACAGTTTCTTGATCCTTATCCTTTTTCTGGGAAGTTTTTTGGCTTATGTAGTCTTCCACAAAATTTTCAACCAATTCTCTATTGCCCTGATCGGAGAACCAACTTGTATAAGGCTTAATTTCTATTGAAGCAAAATCTGGTGATTTTTTTATTTCGCAACTGTTTTTTGGGAGAACAAGTTTTTTTTCACCAAAAGATATTTCAACATTTTCCTCCTCGTCTATTGCATATCCGATCATACCGTGATTTGGCTCGGGATAAGCTTGGAGTTTCATCGACCAGTTGGCAAGTGGACCAATTATACCCAAATTTAATTTTCCCAATGTTTTAGATTCATTAAGCATGAGGAAATTCTCGAAATTTAGTACCGTGTGGTTATCCATTTTTTCCGAAGTGTATATCAATTTTGAAATCACCAACCCTCATAGACTTTCTCATATCAATGTGTAAGAGTGAAGGTTTACTTGGAATAAGTTTTTCCTCTTTTTTAATTAAGAAAAAATTGGAATCTATGTTTTCACCCGGGACTATGTCAAACTCAAATTCTTTTGCTTCGTTTGGGTAATCGTCAGTCCTTAATTCGAGTTCTATTAAATTAACTTTGAAATTGATATCCTGGATCCCCTCTTTTTTTCTTTCCACCTGGGCTTCATATTCTATCTCACATTTTACATCATCGATGTTGGTAAGCTCTGGTGGTCTATTTACAATCTTGACCTCCAGAAAACCAAGATTTGAGGTGAACGTGTACTCAGACGTGAAGTTCTTTTTCTTTTGAACACTATAACTACCATAATCTTGAATTCTCATATAGGACACACTATTTTTATGTATTATATATCACAATCGGAATCCAGATCTTTCTTTGTCGGAGGATTCTTAAAGAGAGATCATATATAAAAAGAACAAAAAAGATTAGCAGGCCATGAGAGAAATTAAAGTTACATGGTTTCTTGAACAACCCATCGATAGCGAGCACAAGCAGTACGTTTTGCTTGATTTCCTAAAGTCAGTAAACAAAGAAATTGAAAAGGATAATATTTACTATCCTATCAAAAAAATATTTACTTTAATCAGGGATCTCCGTTTTATGGACTTAGTTTTAGAAAACAAGTTTGATGCTAAAAAGGACCTGGGACGTAGAGAGAAAGTTCTTTTGGAGAATTATGAAGGGATGATTCTTGACGAAGAAGAAAAATCAGAGCTTAAAGAGATAGTAGAGGTATCTTTAGGTTGCTTGTACAGATACGCTGAACTGGGGACAAGTCTTTGGAAAAACGTGGAAAAAAGAATTAACACGTTTAGGTTTCCCGGTGAAAATCAAAGCATCGATTACGGAATCCTAATAGTGAGAAACATGGCAAGCGATGAAATATTTACCTATTGGTGGACCAAATGTAAGCCCTCTTTTTCGTCGGCGGGAATTATGATGAAAAAGGTCAATTTACTTAATAATTTTTATTCTCTTTCCTATGAATTTATTGTTCACGAAATAATGAACAATCTGGGAATGAAATTATTAAACCCTCAGGTAACCATAATGGAAATCTCCGAGGATTTTAACAGGGATTCGAACGTATTAAAGGTAGCTAAAGAGCTTTTTATTCGGGAAATGGAGCAAACGAATCATTGAGATTCTTTCCAGCAATCGTCTATCAATGAATGCCCCTCGTGTTGGTAAGCCAGTCTCTCCTTAATTATCCCGAATCTGTAGTTATTGCATGCCCAATTTACTTCATTGAACCAGATGTCTGGGCTATCCCACGAAAATCTATTGAGAGCATCCAGATAAAACTCTCTACCAGTTTTTGGCAAAACCACACAATGTGCCAGAATGATTTTTGTAGTCACATAGAAGTCATCATATTCAGGATCCTCATGTTGTACTGGGGACTGCAAGAAGTCATTTACAAATCTGGATCCCAAGGACAAATATCTTAACTGGTGTTTATTGGAAAAATCCAAGCCCCTATTCAATTTTTCTACAAACTCATGATGTGGTACTTCGAGAACACAGTCACATTCACAAAGAACTAAAGCATCCAAATCCTCGGTGAAATTCTCCGATATAGCTTTTTTGAAAGATTGAAAAGCACCATAGTGTCCGGGTCCATGGTTGGTGAACTCGTTTTGTGATATAGCAGGTACATTTCTCCATTCTTCTCCTCTATATCTTTGGTTTATCTGTTGGATATATTCTATTCCCAAAACCGAAAGTGGAGATAGAGAAGCTATTGAAGCCTGCTCTCTTGGTGTATTCGTTTCTGTGAGAATGTGAACTAAACGTATTTTTTTCATCTTTATGCTTATTCGCAACTTTATAGCAAAAAAAAAGGACAAGTTTCTACACCTGTCCTTTTATTGAAATTTGTGAAATTACTTGAATTCGTTCAGTCTCAAAATTACATTTTCTGTATGAGATTCCGATTCGTTGGCAGAATCCAGAGCATTAGCAATTTTTTGGACTATACCAGGTCCACCAATTGCGTTAACGTATTCCCTATCATCCGCTGCATTGTAACCAGGAACTTGAATTCCGGCTTTATCTGGGGAGAATACTGCATCAGCATACCCAACGAAATCGTAGGCAGGTTCTCTTTTAATGTGGTGTAGACCTGTTCTGTCGAAACTGTCCTTTTGGTTTTCTGGATCAAAAGGCTTATAATCATTATCCATGACCTTTCCCAGAAATTGCTTGAAATCTAGGATTTCTCTTTTAGAAACATCATTTATATTCATCGTTCTTTAATTTTATTTACCCAAAAGACTTGTGAGCATGCTACCACCGTCTGTAGTGTTGAGTTGAGCCTGATTGCTTTGATTTAGTGTGTTTAAATTGGAAAAGAAATTGTTAAGCATTCCATCCTTGTCGTCTTGATCTTTGATTTCGACACCTTGTGATTTGGCTGCTTGTGCTAACGAATCACTTAACTTATTTTTTTCTTGTGACGATAGACCCTTTTGGAAGTCTTCCATAGAGGTCTCAGGGATTCCTCCAAAAAGTTGTAGGTAGAAATTCTCCATACTTTTTTTGAAATTTTCCTGGGTTGTTTGATTTGTCAATGTTTCCGAAATTGTTCTATATAAAAGACCGTTCTTATCATTTACACCCAAGGCATCTGCCATACCATCAACACCCTTTTCTTGTAAAAATTCTAAGGTTGCTTGTGCAGCTTTTGGTGCCAAATATGGAGCACTGGCTTTTCCTTTAAATAATATGGAATAATAATCCCCTACCGGGATTGTTTCAACGAAATTCTGAACCAATTTGCTGAAAATTGTTCCCTCGCCAATTCCAAGTTTTTCCATGAGAAATGCAATCACTTTTCCTTTCAATACATCGGAAAATGCATCTAAACCCTTAGAAAAAAGGTTACCCAGAAAATCGAAAGAAAATAAACTGGGTGCTTCCTCGTTTACCGTACCTGAGGTAAATTCCTCAAAACTCTTTACTTTCACTTGTTAAGATATTTTTCTTATATATCAAAACAAACTTAACTAATTCAAAAATCGAGGAAAAGATCCACTGCGTGCTGTCTGTACTTTAACTTATCCTCTTTAATTTTAGGATTTTTTAAGGCTTCCTTTTTGCGATTAATAATTTCAGCGGGGAGAAGGGGAGAAAATGTGTCTTTCAGAATTTTTTTATCCTTTCTCCATTCCAGTGGAAGATGTAAAGCGAATCGCACTAAGTCCAAATGTAAAAATGGGCTTCTCAATTCAAGAGTATGAGCCATCGACATTTTATCAAGTCTGGGGAGATGATAAAAAGAAAGTTCGTCGAAAACGTCGGACCTTTGTGAATCATATTCATGAATTCGACTATATCCTCCGAATAACTCATCAGATCCGTCTCCGCTCAAAACTATTCTATACTCTCCAAATTTCTTTACAGCTTCGAATAGATGGAACTGTGGAATTACCGAACCAAGATCAATGGGCCCTTCATTCCAAATTTGGTAAATTTCCTTTAAACGTTGGTCGTCCATGGAATAATCCAAGAAGTTAACCTCTTTTTTTAAATGGGTTGCCAGGATATCGATATATTCTCTTTCTCCATTTTCTATGCTAAACCACCTTACGTCAGCCTCAAGTTCAGCAAGAATTGCTGCAATGATTGATGAATCCAAACCACCGGAAACCAAAAGAGAAATCGGATAACTTTTGGAAATCAAACGATTTTGCACAGATTCAAACATTTTAGACCAAAGCCATTCCATGTGTTGTTCATAATCCTTCCCAACAAGTTCTTCTATAGGGAAGTTAAAACCTTTGTAATACTCAGAATAGATTGATTTGAAATCTGGATTTTCTAAACTGTAGTGGTAGATGTTATTAGGCAAAAACCTTTTTACGTCTTGAAATGGTGTGGAATCGTTTGTGACATATCCCCATTTCCTAACTGAACTTATAAAATGTTGGTCTATCGGACTTCTGGAGTGATACAAGCTTTTGATCTCGGAGGATATTTCACCGTCTAAATTGTAATACAAACATTTTTTTCCTAAAGGATCAGTAAAAGCAATTACTTCTTTATTGTTGGAATCATAAATTACGATTGACCAGAAACCATCCCAGGTTTGGATTTTTGGAAGAAATAAAGCACAGAACATTTGAAAAGATCCTCCCCTATACATACCAAAAAGGGAACACAAATATTCAATATCTGAAGAATATGTGTTTTTGTCGTAATTGAATATTTCTCCGTTGAACAAAAGGAAGATACCAGGAGAAAGCTCTTTTGGTTGGTTCCAGTTATCACCATCCGAAGTCTGAATGGGAAGCCTATGATGGCAAAGAAAAAAACCATCCTTTTCAATCACCGTTTTTTCTATACCCCTATGCTGAATCGAGTTTAGTACCGCTTCAGAACCGTCATTTGTTAAAAGTATACCACACATATTAAATTCTTTCTAGTTGCTCGTTGACTCTTGTATCAAAACTATTTAATATATGAATTACCTCTACGTTGTAAGGTTGATTCGAGATATAATCTCTCAAATTTTCCATAATATCCTGCTCTTCCATAGTTCCATCCCGGTGGTCCCAATTGTCCTTGTTTCTTGATTGCTTGTTGGGGTTTTCACCAGTGACATAAACAATCCTACAATTTTGTAAAAGCCCCTTTTCGGCTAAAATTCGTAAATGATCTTCAGCCTTTTCTTCTGTAATTCTACCAGATAAAATGCCCCATGTCAGCACGGTAAGGAAACCACGATCCAAAACAAAATCAGAAAGCATGCCATCCCGATTCAACTGTAAAAGCATCGCTTCTTTCCCTAAAGCAAAAAGATGTGTTGCTTCTGATGAATCGTCTAGATGAAGAGAGTTAAACCATCCAACGAAATCAAATTTAAAAATCGTGGCTTTATTAATATAAGAAAATTTATTGGCCAAAAAGGTTTTACCTGAATTTCTGGGACCTTCAAATATTGTGATCATAGATTCTTTATAGCTTTACGTTTTGAAATAAATTCCAACAATTTTTTATTTTCAAATTTTTCCAAAAAACCATCGACTCTTAAACGTCTGTGTACTAGACGATAGATTGGGTATTCGGGGGGAAGTTTTTCTTCTAAAATGTACTTATAAACCAAGAGATTTAGAACGTGCTGTTCAGGACAAGAGTGCGTATACTCTGGGTGTGGATCTGGATTAGGCCACTTCGTTAAAAGCTCCTTCAATTCTGTTAATTTCTTGTACTCAGAAAAGAAAGCTCTTGATTTTTCTGTATTTCTGATTATCATTCTGCTGGAAGCCAATTCGTAACAGTCCTCCACTATCTCCATTTCCTCATTATCCGGAAAAATATACCGGGTTGTCATTCTTTTACCGTGCTGTCTGACCTTGGACGTTATACATTCATTTGAAGCACTTTCAAAAGGAATGAAAAAATCTGATCCAGATCTATCAAGGAAAAAATTACAAACATCTTTAATTCGATGCCAATCCGTTTGCCAATACTGAGGGTATTTTTCGAAATTGCAATCGTGGTAAATTAGAATACTTTCCTCGGGAATAGTGGAAAGAACATAATCAATCAAAAAAGACTTGAAATCACCGCAACCTAATTTATTTAAACCTGGATTGAGAAGAAATTCACCATCATGAAAATTGCAAAAAGATTCAGAACCTGGGATTTGCTTGAGAGTACGCGGGGTAAAAATTAGAATTTGATCAAAGAAAGCACTTAGATTTTTCTTGATGTCATGTGAGGATTTTGTAAGATCGTATCCCTCATCGTAGGGAAATCCTTCAGTACAAAAAGAAAGAAAATATATGCCTTGTTTTTTCATGCTACCTACTCTCTTCCGATGTATTGTATCTTTTTGAGATCTAAACCGGATTGCTTTGCAAAAGAAACAAAAGCTTTGTCTCTTTTCAAATTTTTAGCAATTTGCCACCCGTTTGTTTCTGATTCAAGGGATTGATATCTTTCTGGAAATTTTTCTTCATACTTAGCTAATGCCACCTTCAAAGCGATAGTTTGCTTCAGATCCAGACTGTCTGATTGGATAGCCGAAGTTGCTTTTTTGCTAGCCACCAAATACTCATCTAAATGTCCGCTTTCTCCAGCTTCTGCTTCTTTATATTCAAAACCTTCAGAGCAGGATGCCAATGCAAAAAGAGCTAAAATAAATGATAGTTTTTTCATACTTTTTTTTGTTTGTTGGTATAAAATTAGAAAAAAATCACGAACAAAAAAAATGGAACCGATCAGGTTCCATTTTATTTCCTAGAAAAAACCAATTAAGCTTCAGGAACTATGTATATTGATTTTTTATCATTCAACTTAACATCTTCACCAGAAACAAGATTCATTCGGTCAGCATGTTTTTGAACCAGTGGTTGCAAAACTTTATCTGCTCTTTCGAAATTTTCAAAAAATACTTTTCTGGAGTTTCCATCGTATCCCTTATCCATCATTTTCATTCCAGATTTTTCCAGCTTCAAAATTGGAGATTTTACTGGCCAAGAGAAAATTTTGTCGCCAGAAACCCTGCTAATTACGTCTTCGGTTAAAACATTATTCTTTAAAATCTTGAATGCGGGTGCCCATTTCTTATTAACAGAATCCCAAGCAACACAGGAGGAAGTCAATGAAACTAATGCAGAAAGTAAAAGGAATTCATAAAAGCCTAAATCTGGATCTTTGTCATCGATTTGGGCTGCAAGCTTAGCTGCCTTTTCTATCTCTTTCATCGCATCTGGTGAAATGTAACCTTGAGATAAAAATTCGAAAGAATCTGAATCTTTCCCAGATTTTGCACCCTTTAAAGAATCTTTAAGATCGTCAAAAGTAGCAACCATAGAATTGAAATCGTTTTTCAAATCTACTGGTATGTCTTCCGAGTTTTTTGGGTCCGAGTAGTATTTCAGTATTTCTGAAAAAAGTTGTAGCCTTTGTTCATCTGAAATCCCGCCGAAATTACTCCAATATCCAGTATACCATTTTGCAAAATTGTTTTTTTCGTCATCTGAATCGTTGCCCGAAATTTCAGCCCATTTTTTCCAGTTGTAAGGTTTTTTAACCGTTCCAGCTAATCTCTTAGTAGAATAAAGTGCTCCGGTTTTTTCGCCAGGGGCTTGAAGCCAAAAGAATGAAGGCTTGTCTGCCGATTCCTCGTTTGCTACAAGAGTATCCAGCCAAGCTTGTGAAAAGTTAGCAGGATATGAATTCTTGAATGTTCCATCCTCTTTTAAGAAATCTTCCTCCTCTGCATTTTTATTATAGCCCCCTTTTCTAAGCATCTTAGCTAAATCTTTAGCAATTGATAAATCAGTTCCACCTGTTGCCGCTGTTGCAACCTCCGGAGTGTTGGCCATATCGTCTGCACTTTTTTCCAATTGCTTTTGGAGATCGTCATCATCAAGATAAATTGCTTCGAAAATTTTCATAAATTCACCCAGAGAAATCGCAGCCGATTCGGAAATTGCATAGGCTTTTTTCAAGTTATCCAAAGAATCTGAAATAAGCTTTTTATTTTCCTTAGAAATTTGATCCATGGTTAGCATAGTATCAAGCAAGGCTTTGTCTAACTCACCGTTGGCATTTTTATTACCAAGAGCAGACTGGATGGCTTTTATTGCCGTTGCTGTAGCCTTACCATATTTACCATCAACTCCATAGTGCTTAGAGAGAAAAGTACGAATCGATGGAAAGGCATCCATCATGGATTTTTGAACTGCAGCAATAACACCTGTCTTTTTGAATTTCAGATCAGTGTCTTTTGCACCAATTTTAATTGGAAAAACCTTTTGGTTTATCTTGTTCTCTGTTTCTTCCAATTCCTCCCTAATAGCTGCTTCAACTATTCCTTCCTGAACATTTGCTTTTGCAATTAGATCCAAAGCTTTAGTCAACATTTCAACAACGTCTGAAAATTTAGTTATCAATTCATCGTCATCAACGATTTTTTTCATACTTTGTTCGGTAGCCTTTATCTTGTAGTTATAGTACTCTTCAGCTAAATTATCAGTTTGTTTTTCGAGATCAGCAAGATTTTTGCGATCTTTCTCACCTGTTATTTCTTTAGAAGTTTCTAGGACTTGTAACTTCTGGTCAAGAGCAGAAAAAAGTCTTTGCCAATCTCTACCATAGCCAGATTTTGCATCCTTCCCTTGAGAATCCGAAATTAGATTTACTAGATTCTTTCTCAGTTTTTCGATTCTTCCTTTATAACCGGTGAAAATTGATTCATTCAGAATTTCAGATGGACTCGAAAATTCTGATTCGTTTTTTGCTAAGGACTTGGAATAAGCTATCGCAATATCATCAACAGAATCCATCAATTTTTTGGAAAGTCCCTTGAAATTATCTATTATCATAGATCCTAATTTGGGCTCAACCTCAACCAATCTTTTAAGGGCATCCCCTATACTATTTAGGGCAGTCAAATACATTTGTTTAACCTGGGCATACTTCGAATCTGAGATTTCAGTTTCATCTGCATAATCTTTCATCTTAGCAATCAAACCTTTTACTGTTTGAGAAGATCCGATGTCTGCTAGCATCGCTCGCAAGGTGTCTGGATTTCTGTTTGATTTTGATGCAAGATCAAAAACCAATTTTTTGAATGTATCAAGCGTTGTCTCAGTAGCCCTTTTCAGCAGGGTATCAACCGAAGCATTTTCATTCAATTTGTAAACATCCATTACAAACTGCCTAGCTACCGGATTGTGACTTAAGTAATTGTTCATCTTAATAAATATTTGTTTTATCTCCTGATTTTTCTTTCGCATCAATTGCTGTTGCTAAAGCAACAAGCAAAGGAGCAAGGGCAGTGTACAAAGCTGCCTGTTTTTTTATGCTTGCAGTCCGAGCTGGAACATCTTTTTGGATCTTTTCGTTTTCAATCTCATTTCTGATTGCTTGAAGCTGATCGTTTACCGCTTTTTTGGCGTTGATCAAGTTTACATTGACGTCTTCGTTAAGACGAAAATTTGTAAAGTTTTTTATTCCGTTAGACATATCTTCTTGCTATTGTAATTTTGGTTCTAAGGTCCCTGATTTGTTCCATTAATGTTTCACGAAGATCCTTCAAACTCTTCTTGACGTCGTCCGCAGAAAGACCTTTTTTCTTGGCCTGGTCCTCCAGTCTATCACGCTCGGTATCCAAGGTAGCATATCTTTCATTTCGTTCAGTCATCATGAATTTAATCAGATCCCTCACTGCAGATTTTTCTAATCCTTGGACATATTTGGTGAATTGTACAGCATTCATCGCCAAGATGGGATCGAGAGAAAATTGCTGAACGGTCTTTTTCACATCTTCTCCACCTTCTATCGTAGAAGGAGCCGATAGCTTTAAAGATCCAAATTTTTCACGGAACTGTTCATCCTTTTTCTTGGCTAGAAGTGCAGCTTCTTTGTACTTATCGTATAGTTCGTCTGCCACAGAAGAATCTGTAAGATTCTTTGATAATTTGTAAAGTTTTTCTGCAACGTCTGCTTCTGCTTCGGTCTTTTTAAGATTCCAATAGGAAATAAGTTTTTGTTTTCCCTTCGTTACATCCTCCACTTTCTTTTCCACAGAATCAATATTCGCTCTTCTCTTACGGGAAAGAGATGTCAGAAGTTTTTGATTTCTGTCGATCATTCTTTCTAATTTTTTAGCTTCCGCAGGATCATTTTTAATTTGTGCTTTTTGAACCTCGAGTGAATCTATTTCAGTTTGGATTTCGTTCCATTCCTTCATATAGTCTTCTTCAATTTCTAAAATTTCCGAAAGCAAAGAATCTATTTTTGAAACCGATCCTCCAAAATTAGAACTTAACCAATCGAAAATACTGGACAGAGAATTAGCTTCATTTAGAATTTCCGTTTCCCATTGTTTGAATTTATAAAGCATCTTAGTTAATTTTGTTTATTGTATTTTTAACGTCACCTGCTGAAAGATTTGGATTGGACCCAAAGGTGGCAATTATAGAACTCGTTGTACCAGAATTTGCATCCTGTCCATCTAAAACTGCTTGGTTTATTTTTCCCAAAATTCTGGTTAATTCTGCTTGAGAAGCTATTTTCTTCTCCAATGAATCAGGATCTCCTCCCAGGCTTTTGTACACTTTTACCAGATTTTCGGAAGCATCCAAAGCGTTAGCAAGTTTAACGGCTTCACGTTCGGTGTTATCAATAACTTTCTGTGGGTTCAAGCCTTTCTTCTTATACTTTTCTATTTCTGTAGCTAAATCAGACAAAAGGCGTTTTAGTGCAACTTTTTTAGTTTTCGCATTTTGATAGGTAGATTTAGCAAGATCTAGAATCTCATCACCATCCTTTTTATTGAAAATTTTGTTAATAGAAGAGATGTCAATCAGATCACTATCTTTCAAGGAAGTAGTTTGATCTTGACTTTGAGAAGTAGAAGAAAACCTTTTTACAATTTCGTCAGCATCCTTTTTTGCATTTTCTAACGATTTTTTGAGTTTTTCTATCTCCTCAGCATCGGAAGATTTTCTTTTAGCTAAATCATACTCCATCTGTGAAAGTTCGATCTCATCTTCAGCACTTGCAGCTTTGTAGTACTCTTTAAGTCTAGGATTGCCTGAAATTGCTTTGGATAGGAGGGACATTCCCTTATCCATAATCGCTTTTTTGTTCTTGACAAAAGCACGATATTCTTCTTTCTTTTTGTCAATCTCGTTTTCAACAGCAAGAATAGCAGCTTTATTGTTCCTTTTCTTAACCTCGTCAAGCTTAAGCTCCAGAGAATCTAATTTATCTCTCAGCTCAAATTTCTTATTAATTAGTTCTTTCTCAATCGCCAAATTACCCTCTCTTATCTTATCTATTGCACCAGTTTTTGAAAATGAACCCAGAAGACTTTTCGATAGCTTGTTTTTAATCATGTCAACAAGAGAAGATTCTTGCAGGATTTCATTATTCCACAATTGTATCTCTTCCGTGAACGATTCAGCTATCTTGGAGTTTAGATCTCGTTCGCTCAAAAAATTATTAAAGTTGCTAATTTTTTTGCTCATAAACTTCTCACAGATTTAATTTATCTATATATCCCTGTCTCAATCGGGAAACACAAAAAACCCCGAGCCGAAGCCCGGGGTTTCTTAATTAGAATCTGAATTCTTAGTTTAGACCGCCAGCAGGCAAGTTAACGTTGAAGCAGAAATACATGGTTTCTGGGTGGAAACCAGCTTCTACTAGAGCGTAACGAGACTTAACTGCGATTTTAGGAGACATAGTTCCTTCGGAGATAGTCTGGATAGATTCAGCCATCATGTAAGGCATGAATTTCAAACCTGGCTCGTCATCACCACCTTTTCTTCCAACAAGTACTCTTGTGTCGCTGAATTTCATGTTTTGATCCACGTAAACAGTCATACCTGCAAGAGATCCTACAGGATAAAGAGTTCCATTGTTTTGAGTCAATGTGTTAGAGAAAGGAGCGAAAGTGAATTGGCTGATATCTTGCATCGAAGTAGCCAAGTTAGCGTTGGTTACGATGAAGTTAGCAGGACCTCTTCTACCTCTGTTTGCTACCACGTTAGCAGCTGCAAGGATTCTAGAGAATAGTCTTCTTTGTAAAGTTGACAAGTTCTCGTAGGTTCCTGATGCAGGACCTGCTGTTCCAGCCATGGTCAACGCTTGATCATCCTTACCAAGGTAAGAAGGAATAGTGTAAGAACCAGCTGTACCACCGATTACTAGGTTAAGGTTAAGGTTTTGTCCTTCAGTTGTGAAGAAGTCGTAGTTGTTCTGCCAACCGAGAGCGAATCCTCTTGCAAGGATGTGCTTGTTGATAGCCTGAGAAACCTCGTTTACAAGAGCGTTCTCGATCATGGAGATCACGTCGATACCGAACTGCTTGTTAAGGTCTTGGATTTGCTCGGTTGTTACAGACGCAGCAACTTGGAAGGTGTCTGCTTCTACGAACTTGGTGAAGGTCGAAAGACCCATCAAGTTGTAGTAGTTTTCTTCACCTACGCTTCTAAGCATTGGGTTGTAGGTCTTGGTACCGTCAACGAATGGACCTTGCCAGTTGTTGTTGTCGTAGAAACCAGCACCAGAGAAACCTTGGATGTGATCTTCGAGGGCTTTTACCAAAG
>JACCDP010251083.1_pt1 | contig 35739 bp, 29 predicted proteins | sample 7445841 | NCBI WGS metagenome assembly JACCDP01 (sample SAMN15323441, study PRJNA562643) | freshwater metagenome | isolation source: river surface water | place: USA:Blue River Watershed | collected 2017-08-17 | reverse complement strand
TTCTGCTACCTGCAGGTTGCCTTTTGTCCATATGCTGACCCTTGCACCAAAACCAAGTGTATTGTCCGCCGGACCCTTTAGTGTTACCCGCAGGTAATGCGCTGGGGATTCTTTTTTGTCTTTTGTATACAGGGTGTTCTCAAACAGAAAAGCAGGATCATCAATGTTATTGGTGATGATATCCAGGTCACCATCATTGTCAAGGTCTGCGTAAGCAGTACCATTGGTGAAACTGGGTAGACTGATGCCCCATTCTTTGGAAACATCGGTAAAGGTCAGGTTATTGTTGTTGCGGAACATGAAGTTGGGGATCTTCACTTCCGGTATCATGCCCAGTAATTCCTTGCGGGTGATCAGGCTGCTGCTGATACTGCTTCGGAAGGCACCAAAATCATGATCGATAATATCTTTGGGGAAGCCATTGGTGATCAAAAGATCACGATAGCCATCGTTATCAAAATCTGCCAACAGTGGTGACCAACTCCAGTCGGTAGCTTCCACACCTGCCATGAAGGCAATATCACTGAAAAGAGGAAGTCCTGTTTGCGGATGTTTCCCCTGGTACACCTGAAAGGTATTGCGGACAAACTGGTATTCGTATTTGTATTGTTCAGTGAAGAGATAATGATTGTAGTTGTTGGCATTCATGTTGACTTTCTTCCGCTTGTTCTCTTGCGGAAGCATTTCAACGGTAAACAAATCATCTTTGCCATCATTGTTAATATCTGCCAGATCAGATCCCATTGAGGAATAAGATTGATGTTTGAAGATATCTCCTATTCGATTGGTGAAGGTTCCATTTCCATTGTTGATATACAGCAGATCATTGCTGAGGTAATCATTGGCAACATAAATATCTGGATATCCATCTTCATTGAAGTCGTGGATCAAAGCGGAATGACTGTATCCACCCCAAATGATTCCGGCATCGAGAGAAACATCTTTGAATACAGCATGGCCTTTTGCTGAATCAAAATCATTTCTGTATAGAATATCGCGGGTAGGGTTTTTGCCATCCGGAATCTTGGTGATGAACTGATTCGGATACTGCATGTCAATGAAGTTGACAGCTACAAAAAGATCCAGATCACCGTCTTTGTCATAATCAAAAAAGGTAGAGATGGAGTTGTGATTGTCATCGGTGATACCATATTCTGTCCCACTTTCTTTAAAATGCGGTATGCCTTCTTTGTCATTGCCTTCATTGATGAATAGAAGATCACGGAGTTTGCTGCTGTCATGGATCATGGTATTGCAGACATAGATGTCCAGTTTACCATCGGTATTGATATCCACAAAGGTTACACCGGAAGACCATTGTCCTTTTTTCTTTTGTGCATTGGCTTTTGCAGTTACTTCCTCAAATGTTAACCCACCCTTGTTCAGATAGAGTTTGTTGTCTACCTGATTGCCACAAAAATAGATATCCTGCAATCCGTCACCATTGAGATCCCCTACTGCAACACCTGCACCATTGTAGGTGAATTCATTATCCAGAATATTGATGCTGTCGTTGATGACGATATTGTTGGCAAAATCAATTCTGGAGGAGGATGGATCAATCTTTTTGAATAGTGTGTCCTCTTGTTGACACGATGCATAAAAAAGTATGGTCGCAAAAAGAAAATGCTTCAGTTTCATACGCTTCCTTGTATAATAAACCCAATGCAAAATTAAATGAAAAAGGCTGCACTCATGGTGCAGCCCTTTCATAGATTGTGTATCTGAAGAGATTAATAGCCAGGATTTTGCTTCAGGGTAGGCGTACCGCCTTTAGCACTTTGTGTGATGGCTTTAGCAGGGATCGGGAAGATCTCATTCTTACCGGCAGTGAAAGTAGCACCGTTCAGATATGAACGCTTGGCTTTCTCCCTTGCATAGTATGCATTCTTTTCAGTTGCAGCAACACCCCATCTTACAAGGTCAAAGAAGCGATTTCCTTCCATACCGAGCTCAATACGGCGCTCAAAGCGAACTGCCTTGCGGGCAACTGCCTGATCAGTCCAGGTTGCAGTATAGAGACCAATTTTGTAGTTGGCCGCAGGAGCTGCACCATTCATCACAAAACCCGCTGGGTTAGCAGCACGCTGACGAACCTGGTTTACAAGAGTCCTTGCTTTTTCAAGGTTACCCAATTCAACTTCGGCTTCAGCCAACTGGAGCAATACGTCTGAATAACGGATCAGCTTCAAGTTGTTGGCATTGTATCCGGAAGTCCAACCAGAAGATGTAGTCAAGCTACCTTCCTGAGACTTGTAGTGTGTATTCTTGATGGGAGCATAAGGTCCGCCATAGGCTTGATCACGTATCCAAACAGAACCGGGATGCTTACCCCAGTCAAGATATGGAATACCACGACGACCAACTGTCCAGTCGATACGAGGATCCAATGGACCTGTGTGAGGCGTGAAAGGATCAGCAGACTTGATACCATCATCATTTTTCACATTGGTAGCACTGTAGGTGTCCAGCAAAGGAAGACCATTGGCGTCAACCTGGAATGCATTCACCAAATCCTGTGAAGGCTGGTGGAAACCGCAACAACCTGCAGGACCGCCGTTGTAAGGGAAGTTCAGGATATCACCGTTGTTTCCGTTATCAGTAGTACCATCATTGATGGACTGCTGTACTTCAAGAACACCTTCTTTAGAGTTCCTGGTAGCGGCATTGAAGTTGTCATGATATTTTGCATTCAGGGCATAACGGCCTGAACCAACGATTGCATCAAACTGTGTTTTTGCATCAGCATACTTCTTTTCCCAGAGGTAAGTATTTCCCAAAACTGCTTGTGCAGCTCCTTTGGTGATACGACCTATTTCAGGTTGTGTTACCGGAAGCGCAGCGATGGCAGCGATCAAGTCAGCCTGGATCTTGGGAAGGATGTTGGTAGCATTGCCTACACGAACATCATCCAGTGTTTCATCAATGTAAGGAACATTGCGGAAGATCCTGTAGAGATCAAAATGGAACCATGCTCTCAGGAACTTGGCTTCAGCAAGACGAGTAGCTTTTTCGGAAGCGGAGATGTCTTTCAGGGCAGTGAAAGCCTTGATGGCTCCATTGACCCTGGAGATACCATCATAGTAGTTTCTCCATTTTCCATCCAGATATGGGTTGTTCGCATCCACATTACCCCTTTCGATGGGAGTGATGTCTGGCTGGTCACCTGCCTCTGATCCTTTGTAGGCATCACCACCGGCGATGCTACCAAAAGTCCAGTTAGACGCGGCACCACCCCAAGGTGTGCCATTGTCCCATCCGGAGAAACCGTCAAGGTTGGAGTAAGCTGCGATCAAGAGCGCATTGGCTCCCTTTGCAGAAGTAGCAAGGAGATCGTTGTTCACACTGCCATAGGGCTGTGTCTCAAGAAAGTCCTTACCGCAACTGTAGATAACAATGGCCAGTACACCAACCACCGCTAATTTTTGCATGATATTCTTTCTCATTTTCATTCGTTTATTTTTTCTATTTAGCTCTTAGAAGTCTGCGTGTAAATTATTTGATAATTTTTTTCAGCTGAATTCTTGTTTAAGCTTTTCAGATGATTAGAATTCAAGGTTTACACCAACTATGATGGACCTGGCCAAAGGATAACGACCGTTGTCGAGACCAATGGAAAGATCACGCTGGCTGTTATAGCCTTCGGTGATGTTGGTGATGGTTACATCGGGATCAAGACCAGAGTACTTGGTAAAGGTGAGAAGGTTCTGACCTTGTACATAGAAACGAGCCTTGCTCAAGCCAAGCTTTTTCAAGTTAGCGGCATTGAGTGAATAACCAACCTGAAGATTCCTCAAGCGAGTGAAAGAACCGTCTTCAACATAGTAGCTGTTACGCTGAGAGCTGTAGTTGTCGCCACCATCAAGCACTGGAAGTGTTTTTCCTGCTTCATAGAGGAAGTCTTTGCTACGGCTACGCTGGAAGGCATTGAAGTGGGTGAAGTATTTCACAAAGTTGAAAAGCTTCTGTCCATAGTTTCCACTGAGGTAAGCAGTGAAATCCCAGTTTTTGTAGTTGGCAGTCAGGTTCAGACCGAGGATGAGCTTGGGAAGCGGACTTCCAAGGAAAGTCTCATCGTTGTTGTCGATCTTACCATCACCATTCAGGTCCTTGTAACGGAAGCGACCCACTTTGGCATCACCTCTGTCGGCGAAGAGTACCTTGGCGATGTCTGCATCAGACTTCCAAAGACCTTCTTGGACATAACCATACAATTGAGAGATAGGAAGACCTGCTTTGGTATAGGTAACATCACCAATCCTTGTTCCACCGGAACGGATGAAGGTATTGCTGTTGGCTTCCAGTTTAACAACCTCGTTCTTAACGGTAGAACCGGTAAAGCTTGCATTGAAGCTGAAGTCACGGTTTACACGCTTTGTATAACCAATGGAGAAGTCAAGACCGGTATTGGTCATCTCACCGATGTTCTGGGCCTGACGACCTACAGCACCCAACTCAAGAGGAAGCTCTACATTGTAGATCATGTCTCTTGTCTGGCGCTTGTACCACTCCAACATTACGTTCCAACCACCGGCCAATGACGCATCAAAACCGATATTGGTAACGGCTGAAGTTTCCCATTTGAGTTTGGGGTTACCAGTTGACACCTGCTCAAAACCAACTGTGTTGGAAGAAGCAGAACCATTGATAGAATAGTTGGCAGTACCCAAAGAGGTAGCGAAGTTAGAGAAACCAGGATAGTCACCACCCACCTCGTTGTTACCAAGGATACCATAGGAAGCCCTCAGTTTCAAGTCGTTGATGAACTTAACATTGTCCATGAATTTCTCCTTAGAGATCCTCCAACCGGCAGAAGCAGATGGGAAGATACCATACTTGTTCTCGATGAACCTGGAAGATCCATCACGACGAACCGTACCGGAGAAAAGATACTTATCGCTGAGTGAATACGCGGCTTGCACGAATTGTGATACCACATTGTGTTCACCCCTGTAGCTGCTCATGTAGAAAGTAGCAGGATTAACATTCTGCAACAACCTGTAATTGAAGTTGTCAAATGCCAACTGTGAACCACCGGCATTGAATCCTTCATAATAGGTTTGCTTGGCCTCATAACCAGCCAAAGCAGTTACCCTGTGATCACCAAAGTTCTTCTTGAAAGAAAGGGTAGAGTAAGCAACCCAGTTTCTGTTCAGGAAGTAGGTGTTCTGGAGAGAGTTGGGGTTGGTGTTACCTTCAGTAGCGTCATAACGACGGGTACCGTAGTACTGACCAGGTCCGCTGTTATAATCCAAACCATAAGATGATTTCCAGGTCAGGAAATCAGTCAGGTCGATCTCAGCGAATGCGCTACCGGTTACACGGAAGCTATGTCCTTGTGCATTGTCGCGGTTCCTGGAAAGGTCGGCAACAGGGTTGGATACGTTTGAGTTGAAGTTCGCAGGAGAAGCGAAATTACCCTGGATATCATAAACGGGTACCAACTGCGGCATACCGTAAGTACCGATCAATGGAGAACCTTCGTTAGGGTTTCCGAAAGAAGCCCTTGTAGTTTGGTAAGCTACGTTCAGGTTTTCACCAACACGAATGCTTTTACCAATATTATAGGTTGAGTTCACGCGGGCTTGATAACGCTTGTAGCTATTGCCCAACATGATGCCATTGTGGTCGTAAACGTTTCCAGAGAAGAAGTACTGGCCTTTGTCAGAACCACCTGATGCAGAGATCTGGTAGCTCTTTTGAACTGCGGGTTGGAATACCTCCTTGAACCAGTTGGTTCCAGCCTTGTTGGTCTGCAAGATCAAATAATCCCCTACACCACCACCGGTTGGGTCGAGGTTGAGGTTGTATTTGGCAGGATCAACTGCAGGATTACCTGCAAGGAAACCACCCAAACCACGAACGGCATAATCAGGAAGAACCCATTTGCCACCCTGGTTGATGTAAATGTTAGATGTGAAAGGGATGCCTTGTCCTGCAGCCAGTTTCTGCTGTACTTCAAGGAACTCCAATGGACTCAGTGTCTCTGGAATCTTAGAAGGAGATTGTGAACCATAGAACACATCTACACTCAACTTAGAGGTACCGCTCTTTCCTTTCTTGGTAGTGATCACGATTACACCGTTGGCGGCACGTGAACCATAGATAGAGGCAGAAGCCGCATCTTTCAATACCTGAATAGACTCAATGTCATTAGGGTTCAGGAAGTTGATGTTGGATTCGTTTTGAACAGGAACACCATCAATTACATAGAGAGGCTCGTTGTTGTTGATGGTACCGATACCACGGATACGAACAAATGCAGCAGCACCGGGATCACCAGAAGTTGACATTTGAACACCTGGAACCTTGCCCTGAAGCTGGTCAGCAATGTTGGAAGCAGCAAACTTGGTCATCTCTTTGGTGTCAACCACCGCAACAGAACCTGTGATGCTTCTTCTTTCTTGTGTACCGTAACCGGTCACAACTACTGTTTGAAGAGCAGCAGAAGAAGCCTGCAGCACTACATTGACTACGGATCCGGATCCAACTTTCACATCCTGGGTCTCGTATCCCACAAAGGATACCTCCAGGGTGCCGTTGTTGGGGACAGTAATGGCATAAGATCCATCAGCACCGGTTGTGGTGGCTGTAGATGAACCCTTCACCTTGACAGTAGCTCCTGAGAGACCACCGCCTGTGTCGCCGCCGGATACTTTACCGGTGACTTTTTTCTGAGCAAAAGACGCAGACACCAACAGCCCCATAAAGAGCGTCAGCAATCCAGTCCTTACTGCAATAGCAAGTCTACTTTTCATGCAATTGTTGTTTTTAATGATAGATTGGGTTTGTTAAAAATATGTGTATAAGTGCTTTTTGAATCGTTGAATGGCATCTAATAAGGTATAAGCGGCAGCTAAAATACTGTATTGAATGTCAAAATTTAACATTTAAGTCAAAAAAAATTTACATTGAATTGTGTAAATATTACACATTCAAAGTGTTTTTTCCTACTTGCCCATAGACAATTTCGCAATCGTTTTCGCTGCATTGTTGGCGAAAAAACCCAAAAGGGGATCCTTTGCCAATAATTAATTAAGAGGGACCTTCACAAAAATTGAGTAAATATGCATTTACAAAATGAACATGCCAGTGAAAAAGATCATGCTAGTCCTTAGCCTCCTTTCAGTTGCCTTCTGTACCTGGTCTCAGGTCAAAACCCTTCCAGATTTCAACTTTGTCCGAATGGACAATGATGCTCCCTACACCCAAAAGAATATCCAGCCAGGTAAAAAAACCTTTTTTATCTTCTTTGATACGGAATGTCCCCATTGCATGCAGGCCATTAGCGAATACAACGACAATGAAAAGGCCATGAACAATATCAACATGGTCATGATCACCCGTGATCCCAAAAAAGATGTTGTCCCGTTTCTGAAAAATTTCGGTCCCAAACTGATCGTAAAACAAAATGTGACTGTCCTATCTGATAAAAACAATCAATTCATCGCCCGTTTTCTCCCCAGGAAATTTCCTTCTATGTTCCTTTTCAACAAAAAGAACCAGCTCATGCTGTACAGCGATGAAGAAAAAGACATCCCCAGATTTCTCCAACTGATCAAAGCACAATAAAACTATACAACATGATGACAAGAAGAGACCTCCTCAAACAAATGGCATGGGTGACCGCCGGATCCTTCATGATCAACGATACCCTGGCAATGGACGTGAAAAACAAGAAAGTGGGCGTTCAGCTATATACCCTGCGCAATGCCATTGCCAAAGACCCCAAGGGTACCCTTAAAAAAGTAGCCGATCTCGGCTTTGGTGAAGTGGAAAACTTCGGATACAATGGCAAATTCTTTGGCATGACTCCCGCTGAATACAAAACGGTTTTGGGAGACCTGGGACTCACCGCACCTTCAGGTCACTACATGTATGGAAATTTTGGCAACAAGAAAATACCCGGTACTGTTCTCTATGGCTGGGAGAAAGCCGTTGAAGATGCATCCGCCATCGGACAGCAATACATGGTCATTGCCTATCTAATGCCCGAAGAAAGAGGAGACATCGATAATTATAAAAGAACCGCAGCCGGGATCTCCAAAGCTGCGGAGGTTTGTAAAAAAGCGGGTATCCAGCTTTGCTACCACAACCACGACTTCGAGTTTGAGGCACAAAATGGCGTTCTTCCGTTCGACATCCTGACCAAAGAAACATCAGCCGACCTGGTGAAGATCGAACTGGATCTTTATTGGGCAACAAAAGCAGGACAAGAGCCTGTTTCTCTCTTCAAACAACACAAAGGTCGCGTAGCCTTATGGCATGTGAAAGACATGGACAATACAGCCAAGAAAAATTTCACCGAAGTGGGGAATGGTGTGATCGATTTCGCCACTATCTTCAAAAGTGCCAAGACTTCCGGCATGAAACATTTCTTTGTGGAACAGGATGAATGTCCGGGTTCACCCTTCGACAGCATCGCCAAAAGCATCGGCCACATCAAATCCAACCTCATCAAACAACTCTAGGATTAAAGAATGAAAACATTCAATTACATCTTTGGGGGACTCTTTATCTTGTTTGCATTGCTCCAGATCAATGATCCGGACCCCTATCTATGGATACCTATCTATGGATACGCATCATTGATCTCATTCCTGAATGCAAGAGATAAATATGATGGATTTGCCAACTTTGCCCTGATCGTTTTTTGTATACTTTATGGCGTAAAGCTGCTCCTGTCAAAGGATGGGGTGGTTTCATGGTACAACCAACACGATGCAGAAAACCTGGTGCAAAGCATGAAGGCTACCAAACCCTGGATCGAAAATACCAGAGAGTTCGGGGGACTGCTCATCATCCTGCTATCGGTCATACCCAATATCATATCCCAACAAAAAAGCCGGAGCAAATAACTCCGGCTTTTCTTTTTATCCTTGCCTGATCCAATAATCTATTATTGGATTAATGACATGTTACTATTGTGCCGCCAGTAATTTGATACCGGTCACTGCCAGAAATTGAGACTCCGCTTTATCGACTCTTTCCATTTTCATCACCAGGTTGAAAGGCTGGTCAGGAATGTTCTGAACGGGAACCTTCACACTGGTTGATTTGGGATCCACGTCACGACCGATCTTCACTTCTCCCAACTTCGTTCCCTTCACATCATTGACATACCAGCTGATGATATAACCATGATCCGGAACAGCCTGCATGGCATAACCGAGTTCAAAGGCTGCTACATTCTTCAGGTTCACATTGTCAAAATTCATGGTTCCGGATGCGCCTTCAATAACGGCCAGTTTTCGTCCGCCAAATTCTGCCACCGTCATGGTCTTGGTGGAACTGGCTGCCTCTACTGAAAGCATGGGGCTTTTCAATGTCAACACACCATAACCACTTTGTGGTCTCAGACCTGCCCCACCCTTGTCGGTATAGGTTGCTGTGATCATCATGGTATTTCCTTTGCCCATGTCTTTTGCGGTAGGCGTGATGGTTCCCTTGGCAGGCAAGGAGGGTTCTTCTTTTTTGTTGAGACCCAGGATCCAGTCGACAATCATATCGGCATCCGTTTGCTTGAGATCAGGATGGGCAGACATGGCCACTTCACCCCAAACACCGCTACCACCTTTGATGATCTTGTTGGTCAGATAGGCCTTGGCCTTGGGATCTTTCTCATATTTTGCCGCTACCTGTGCATAAGCAGGGCCAATTGATTTTTCTGCTTCCTTGTGACAGGCTTTGCAATCCAATGTGGCCGCTAGATTCTTTCCTTCCATCGCAGCAGTAATAACCTGATGACCCACCACCTGGGCTTTATCGGGACTGCTCAAATAATCAACCTTCACGAAGATCGACTTGGTATCGATGCCTCCTTTCTCCGTGGATCCATCTTCTTTATCATTGATCAATACGGAATAAGGAACCGGTATACCAGGGAAATAAAAATTGTTGCTGCTCTCGTTCTTGACTGTCACCACCGGCTCTTCATTGCCTGCATATACTTTCAGCACTTCACTTTTGGTTAAAGCACCTTTGCTGTCCTTCGCCTCTACATATATATTGTATTCTCCAGCCTTTGTGAAAGTAAAGCTGGCGGAGTTAACGTTGCCGCTGGACTTAAGTGCTGTTCCAAAATGCCAGGTATAGTTGATGGCATCTTTGTCGGGATCCACGGTTCCTTCTGCACTGGCCTTGATGGTGAAGGGCAATGCCCCTGTTTTCTTGCTGATGCTGATCTTGGTTTTGGGTGCACGGTTACCACCATTGTACTCGATCCTGGAAAGAGCAGCATCTTTGTTTTTGGAAAACCAGCCTGTTCCATATTCGAGTACGTACAATCTTCCATCAGGACCCATCTCCATATCGATCGGATTGGCAAATTTGGTACTCGGCATAAATGGCTCCATCTTTTCGTAGTTACCATCCTTGTCCATGCTCACCATCTTGATCCATCCCCTGATCCATTCATAGAACATCAACTTGCCATCGTAATAAGATGGGAAGCGGGTGGCAGCAGGATACATATCGGAATAATAAACAGGACCTGCCATGGCATTGCGGCCACCGGTTCCTACATCGGGAAATTCATTCGACTTGGCATAAGGATACCAAATGAAGGCGGGGCTCACCGGAGGCAACTCCACCAAGCCGGTATTGTTCTTGGAAAGGTTCAGCGGTTTCTTGGGATCATAATAATCACCCGACTTTCCGGTTTCATAATCAAACTGGCGATTGGGATAGTTGTTACCGATGAACAAAGGCCATCCGAAATAGCCCGCTTTTTTTGCCTGGTTCAATTCATCATATCCCCTTGAACCTCTTTCAGGATTGTCTTCCTGGGCATCAGGACCCACATCCCCCCAATAGAGATAGCCAGTTTTTTTATCTACTGAAATGCGATAAGAGTTACGGGTTCCCATGGTATAGATCTCTGGCCTTGTCTTGGCTGTTCCAACCGGGAAAAGATTTCCTTGGGGAATGGTATAGGTTCCATCTGTGTTGACGTTGATGCGCAATACCTTGCCACGCAAGTCGTTGGTATTGGAGGAGCTTCTTCTGGCATCGTATTGCTCAAAGCCTTCGCGATTGTCCATCGGACCGTATCCATCCAGCTTATACTTAGAATTGGCTTGGTTGAAAGGTGTGGCATTGTCGCCAGTCGAAAGGAACAACTCCCTTCCTTTTCCGAATGTCAGCGAACCACCGGTATGACAACAGATCTTTCTGGTGGAAGCCACATCCAAAATTTTCACTTCGCTTTTCAGGTCCAGCTTGCCATCCTTGAACACGAACCTAGACAACCTATTGGCTGCTGTGTCGTTGGTGGCATAGTACATGTAGATGAAATTGTTCTTCGCAAAATCAGGATCGGCAGTGATGCCCAACAATCCTTCCTCTGCATTTACGCCCGGAACACCTGACCTTGAATAGAGATCGAACTTGGCTACCTGTGTTATTTTTTTGGTGGCATTGCTGTAGTGCATCACTTCACCCTTCCGCTGGGTAACGAGTATATCCAGGTTGGGAAGAATGGCCATTTCTGTTGGCTCATCAAAAATTCCTCCTGCCAATACATTTTTGGTGAAACGATCCTCTTCAGGTACGTTCTGTGTTTTGGCCTTGCTGTAATCGGGCTTGGCACCATTGCCGATGGCATATTTTATACCACCCAAAATGTGTTTCAGATAAAGAGGATCCGCAAAGGATTCATTGGTATGTCCGAGTTCCGTATAGAAAGCACGACCCCCATCAAACTCATGGTACCAGGCCATGGGATGGTTGTCTCCATTCTCACCTCCCTGATAGGATTTCTCATCTATGCTGATGAGCACTTTCACATGATCGGGTACCTTTTTGAAATTGTACCATTCATCTACCCTTTCCCAAACCTCTGGCAAATGAGCTGTGCTCACATGGGAACGATCCTTGACGATCAATTTGGCCATTTGGTTTTTGGGGTGGCTCTTGAAATAGGCACCGGAAAGCTTGCCATACCAGGGCCAGAAATATTCACAGTCAGTCGCGGCATGGATACCCATGTATCCACCACCGGATTGGATATACCTTTCAAAAGCGGCCTGCTGCAAATGATCCAGCACATCGCCGGTGGCGCTGAGGAAGACCACCGCATTGTATTGTTTGAGATTGGCATCATTAAAGGCAGTGGCGTTCTCTGTAGTATCCACTGCAAATCCATTTTCTTGGCCCAGTTTCATGATGGCCATTTTGCCCACAGGAATGGAACCATGACGGAATCCTGCGGTTTTGGAAAACACCAGCACCTTTGTTTGAGCTGAAATCCCGACGCTAACCATGCAAACCAGGGCCAGCGCAAATGTTTTGATCATTGTTGTTCTTTTCATGAATCGATTGCGGTTTATAGCTTTCAAATAGAGAACGCCGCATCACTGCGGCGTTCCAAAAATCATATGGATCAGAGTTGCTTGATCTTTACGTCCCTGAACCAAACCTTGTTGCCATGGTCCTGAAGGGAAATTTTTCCTTTGGCAAATTTTCCGAAACCGGGTGAGTTCTTGAATTTGCTGCCAGCTACCATTTTGTTCCAGTTCTCATCACCTACAGTTGTGGTCACCACATTTTCTCCATTGAGAAAAAGCTTGAGTTCACCCTTGTTGTATAGGATCTCTGCCTTGTTCCATTCCCCAACAGCCTTCACTGTTTCCTTGCTGGAAGAGATCAGGTCATAGAGGTCTCCGGCCCTGTGTTTGATGATCTTGGCATCGGCATGCCTATCGTTGTCCAACACCTGCATCTCCATACCAGTGAGATAGGACTTCTTAAAGCTTGAATCTTCCTTCACACCAAATATGATGCCGCTGTTGCCACCTTCAGAGATCTTCCATTCCACACTGAAATGATAGTTCTCATATTCCAGATCAGTAGTGAGATCACCACCTGTTTTCACGCCGGGTTTGTTGATGGGGTTGAACACGATCACACCATCTTCCACCTGCCAGGATTCACCGGTGGCTTCGCCGCGGTAGATATGCCATCCTTTGAGGGACTTGCCATCAAAGAGTTTGGTCCATCCTTTCTTGGCATGCTTGTTTGCTTTGGGAGTTGGTGGAGTAAATGATGTTGCAAGGAACATCAAAAAAAGGCAGGCAATCGTTGTAAGGGTTTTCATCGTATGTTATTTTTTCATTGACAGTATGTACTCCACCATCGCAGATGCATCCTCCACGCTTACATTTGGATGGGCTGACATGGGAATCTCACCCCAGTTGCCTTGTCCGCCATTGATGATCTTCTCTGCGAGCATTTTTACATTGGAAGAACTGTTCTCATATTTCTTGGCCACATCTTGATAAGCCGGACCGATCAGTTTTGCATCGTCCTTGTGACAGGTTCTGCAGTCAGAGGCTTCTATCAATGCCTTGCCATTTTTCTTGGCTACAGCAGGTTTCTCTTCTGCAGCAGGAGCGGTAGCTTCCGGTGCTGGTGTTGGAGCCGATTCTTCTGTTGTTGCGTTGCTGATGGGCTTGGTTTCGGTTTCCGTTGTCTCTCCTCCACCACAGGCATACAGACCTGCGGCGATTGCCATGATCATGATTGCTTTTTTCATTGCTTGATTTTGTTTAATCGTTTTGGTTTATATCCCCAGGATCTTCCTGTTGAAATCTTCGTTGCTGCCGGTTCCGGCGAAATCGTCAAATGCTTTTTCCGTTACACGGATGATCTTGTCTTTGATGAATATTGCACCTTCTTTGGCACCATCTTCCGGATGCTTGAGGGCACATTCCCATTCCATCACCGCCCATCCGCTGTAATCATATCCGGTGAGCTTGCTAAAGATGGCCGAAAAATCAACTTGTCCATCACCCAAAGACCTGAACCTACCTGCTCGCTGCACCCAATTCTGGTATCCGCCATAGACACCTTGTTTACCACTCGGATTGAATTCGGCATCCTTCACATGGAACATCTTGATGCGCTCATGGTAATGATCGATATACGCGAGATAATCAAGGCACTGTAAAACGAAATGACTGGGATCATAGAGCAAACAAGCCCTCTTGTGATTACCGGTCTTCTCCAAAAACATCTCATAAGAAATGCCATCGTGCAAATCTTCTCCGGGATGGATCTCATAACAGAGATCAACACCGTTCTCATCAAATACATTCAAGATGGGCAACCATCTTTTGGCCAATTCCGTGAATCCGGTCTCTACCAAACCTGCGGGTCTTTGTGGCCAAGGATAAACGGTATGCCAGAGCAAAGCACCACTGAAAGTCGCATGGGCATTGAGCCCCAGGTTCGCGGAAGCCTTGGCTGCATATTTCAATTGTTGTACGGCCCACTCGGTTCTGGCCTTGCTATTGCCCCTGACATTTTCGGGAGCAAAGCCATCGAACTGATCGTCATAGGCAGGATGCACGGCTACGAGTTGTCCCTGTAAGTGCGTTGACAATTCCGTGATCTGCAAACCTGCTGCTTCTACAATACCCTTCACCTCATCAGCATAAGTTTTGCTTTCAGCAGCCTTCTGCAAATCGATGCAGCGGCCATCCCAACTGGGGAGCTGTACACCTACGAAACCCAAGTCAGCTGCCCATTTGCAGATGGTGGAGAGATCATTGAAAGGAGCTGTATCACCCATGAACTGGGCCAAGAATATACCGGGACCTTTGATTGTTTTCATGTTGTTGAAATTTCAGTTACACCGTATGGGGCGTCCATTTTTGATCCGACTGTGAAGAGAGCACCACGTTGTCAATGAAGGCCATGCCGCGGATACCATCTTCCACGCCGGGGAAGTCCAGCATCTCCGGTGTGGGTTGCACACCATCCATGATGGATCCGAGGGTGAGGGAAAAGTTGCGGTAGATATTGGCAAAGGCTTCGAGGTATCCTTCGGGATGACCACCGGGTGTTCTGGTATTGTGCACAGCAAAGCTGGACAGTCTTCCACCATAGTTGCCGCCGGCGCGATAAATTTGGGCTGGCTGATCAAGCCACCTTACGATCATGGTATTGGGTTCATGTTGCGCCCATTCGAGTCCACCATTCTCACCATATACCCTGATCTTGATGCCATTTTCTTCACCGGCAGCAACCTGTGATGCCATCAAGACACCGGCTGCCCCATTGTCAAATTTCAACAAGACGTTGCCATCGTCATCCAACATCCTTCCTTCCACCATCACGTTGAGGTCGGCACAGATATGGGTGATCTTCAATCCACTCACATATTCCGCCAGGTGGGCGCAATGTGTTCCGATATCACCCATGCAACCGCTCTTGCCGCTGCGCTTGGGATCGGTTCTCCAGGCAGCCTGTGCATTGCCTTCGCGCTCAGTGAGTTTGCTCAACCATCCCTGTGGATACTCCACCCAAACTTTTCTGATCTTGCCCAGCTTGCCGGTCTTGATCATTTGTTTGGCTTCTTTCACCAGGGGATATCCTGAGTAGGTATGGGTAAGACAAAGGACCTTGCCTGTTGCCTCCTGAATTTTTTTGAGTTCTTTGGCTTCGTCCAACGTAAAGGCGATCGGTTTTTCGATCACCACATGAAACCCATGCTCCATGGCCATTTTGGCGGGAGCGAAGTGGGCGAAGTTGGGTGTTACGATCGTCACAAAATCCATGCGTTCGCCTTCGGGAAGTTGGCTCTCTTTGGTGATCATTTCCTCGAAGGTGAGATAGGTTCTGTTTTCAGGGAGGAAGAGCGATTTACCTGAATCCTTTGCGATATCAGGATTTATGCTCAGTGCACCGCAAACAAGTTCAATCAATCCGTCCATACCGGCTGCATGGCGATGGATGGCACCAATGAAGGCATCCTTGCCTCCGCCTACCATACCCATTCTGAGTTTTCTGTTCATGTTGAATAGCGTTGAAAAAGGTTCTTGAAATAACGGTTTTAAAAGTACAAAAAAAGAGGGGACAATCGTCCCCTCTCCAAAAAAATATGAAGGCGTTTTTAAGCCGCTTGTTTCTTCTTGCCAAAGAAGTACAAAGCAGCAAAAGCAACGATCAAAATACCAGGGAAAACAAGCATGTTGGAAAGCGTTGCCTGTCCTGCTGCCAGATCAGCAGCATCGCCCGCCAGTCCGGATGCCTCAGCTACCGCTTTGTTGTCTTTGATCCATCCACCGATGATGGGTTGGAACATGGATGAAGAGAACATGCCGATACCCCCCATGATGGAAAGTCCGAGTGCTCCCGTCTCTGGAAGATGTTGTCCTACATATCCCAGCATATTGGGCCAGAAATAACAGATACCGAGTGCATAGAAAACAGCTGCCACATAGAGCATGGAACCGCTCATGGTGCTCAGCATGTAGATACCAATCACACCGAAGATGGCGGAACCCAATAGCACACCTGCCGTATTGAGTTTTTCCACCAAAGGACCGGCAAAATACCTGCCCACTGCCATCAGACCGGTAACCAGGGCGAGGATGAGCATGGGGCTTGCCCCTGCTTTCGCGAGGATGGGTCCGACCCATTGCTGGGGACCGAACTCAGAGATGGCGGTCAGCGCCATGCAAGCTGCCATGAAAAGATAGAGGGGATTCAGCATGGCTTTGAAGCTGGCCAATGCAGAACCGGATGCTGCCTTGGGTTGAGGGAAAGCCTGACCAAAGAAAAGGAAAGCGTAAACGATGGTGGGAACCAGGATCACCCAGATCTGAGCCTGCCAGGGAAGATTGGCATCGGTCATGAACTTGGAGATCAGGGAACCCAAAACAATACCACCGGGGAACCACATGTGGAAACGGTTCAGTTTGCTATGGAATTCATTTCCACTATAAGAATCGGCGATCATGGGGTTACAGGCTGCTTCTGTACAACCGTTGCCGATACCAATCAGGAGAGTGGAGATCAGCAATACATTGTAGCTGCTGGCATAGATGGTGGTGAGGATACCGATGGCATGTGCCACAAAGGCCAGCTGCATGATCAGTTTGGGACCCAGCTGTGCATAGAAGACTCCACCCAGGATCATCGAAATCGGAAATCCGAGGAACCACATGGAGTTGATGGTACCCAATTGAACGGGGTCAAGATTGAGTTCTGTTCCCAATTGGGTCAGGATACCGGCTCGGATACTAAAAGAGAAAGCTGTTGTAATGAGTGCAAAGCAACTCGCATAGAAAAGCCTGTTGGCATTGACATTTTGGCTCATGGCAATCGATTTTGGTTAAGGGTTAATGGCATAGCCATTGATGAAGAATGAAAACTAAAGAAACTTATGTTGGTGGCCAAAATTTTTTCAATGCGGTTTTTGTAGAATTTTCATCAAAAAATATTTTGTTTTAGATGTAGACATAATTTATAAAACAAAAAATTTTGGGGGGCCACGTAGTCAAATCTTAAACAGGTTCACATTATTCATTATCTTAAACATGAAAATCAAAAACCCACAACCCATCATGAACTCCCGTCGCAAAGCCCTCAAGAACCTGGTGCTAGGCTCCATGGCCACAACAGCCCTTTCATCTTTTGAAACCCCAGCGCCATTCACTGCTTTGAAAGGCAATATCAACCATGCGGTTTGTCGCTGGTGCTACAATACCATTCCCATGGAAACCTTTTGCGCAGCTGCACAGGAGATGGGCATCAAGGGGATTGATCTCGTGGGTCCCAAGGATTGGGAGATGCTGAAAAAATACGGACTCTATTCATCCATGTGCAATGGCGCGGAGATCAACCTGGTGGATGGATTCAACGATACACAGTTCCATGCAAAGCTTATCCAGAACTATACAGACATGATCCCACTGGTAGCCAAAGCGGGATACAAGAACCTGATCTGCTTTTCCGGAAACCGAAGAGGAAAGGATGATGAAACAGGGTTGAAGAATTGCACGGAGGGTTTGAAAAAGATTGTAGGAATCGCCGAACAACATGGCGTCACGCTCGTGATGGAACTGCTCAACTCAAAGGTCAACCACAAGGATTACCAATGCGATACCAGCAAGTGGGGGGTGGAATTGTGCAAGCGGGTCGGTTCAGAAAATTTCAAATTGTTGTACGACATCTATCACATGCAAATTGATGAAGGCGATGTCATCAGCACGATCAGGCAGAATCATATGTACTATGCGCATTATCATACCGGCGGTGTGCCGGGCAGGAATGAGATCAACGAAACCCAGGAGTTGAACTATCCCGCCATCATGAAAGCCATTGTGGCCACGGGCTACAAAGGTTTTGTGGCACAGGAGTTCATCCCCACCTGGCCCGACAAACTCGCCGCACTGAAACAGGGCGTGATGATTTGTGATGTATGATCTCTTAATTCATTAAATTCGTTACCATAAATCATTCATATGCCGGAAGCAAATGTATTTGACGCCATTGTAGTGGGATCGGGTATCAGCGGTGGATGGGCTGCAAAAGAGCTGACAGAAAAGGGTTTGAAAGTGATCATGCTCGAAAGAGGTGAGAACATCGAACACATCAAAGACTATGTGAACGCAACCAAAGATCCCTGGGAGTTCCCGCACCGCGGCGGCAGAACACAGGAGATGATCGAAAAATATCCGGTGCTCAAGCGCGACTATCCCCTGAGCGAAACCAACCTGAACTATTGGGTGAAGGACTGGGAATGTCCCTATACCGAAGTGAAGCGTTTCGACTGGTTCCGGGGCTATCACGTGGGTGGCCGCTCCCTCATGTGGGGCCGCCAAAGCTATCGCTGGAGCGATATTGACTTCGAAGCCAATGCCAAAGAGGGACTCGGTACAGATTGGCCGATCCGTTACAAGGACATCGCCCCCTGGTATGATTATGCTGAATCCTTCGCCGGCATCAGCGGATCCAAAGAAGGATTGAACGTACTGCCCGACGGTAAATTCCTTCCTCCCATGGAATTGACCTGCGTGGAGAAAGATGTGGCAGAAAGACTGAAAAAACATTACAACGGCAGCCGTCACCTCATCATCGGCCGTACTGCCAACATCACCCGCCCCCTTCCGGGCCGCACCCAGTGCCAGTTCCGCAACAAGTGCTCCCTGGGATGTCCTTTTGGCGGATACTTCAGCACACAATCCTCCACCTTGCCTGCAGCCATGAAAACAGGCAACCTTACCCTCCGTCCCTTCTCGATCGTTACAAAAGTTTTGTACGACAAGGATACACAACGCGCCATTGGTGTGGAAGTGCTCGATGCTGAAACCAACAAGACCTACGAATACAAAGCCAAGATCGTTTTCCTCAATGCCTCCACCCTCAACAGCACCTGGATCCTGTTGAACTCAGCAACAGATGTTTTCCCGGATGGATTGGGAAGCACCAGTGGTCAACTGGGGCACAACCTGATGGACCACCACCTGGGTGTTCGCATCAATGGACAGTTCGAGGGCTATGAAGACAAATATTATTTCGGACGCAGGCCTAATGGATTCTATATCCCACGTTTCCGCAACGTCAATGGCGACAAACGTGATTACCTGCGTGGCTTCGGCTACCAAGGCCAGGGCAACCGCGAAAACTGGAACCGCAACGTGGCTGAATTCAACATCGGTGTGGAACTGAAGGAAACCCTTACAGAACCCGGTTCATGGCAAGTGGGCATGGGTGGCTTTGGTGAGATCCTTCCTTACCATGAGAACAAAGTGACGCTCGACAAAACCAAGAAAGACAAGTGGGGATTGAATGTTTTGGCGATCGATTGCGAACTGAAAGAGAACGAACTGAAGATGAGAAAGGATATGCTGGCCGATGGCATTGAAATGCTGGAAGCGGCTGGTGTGAAAAATGTCAAGGGCAAAGACGGCGACGGTACACCTGGCCGCGGTATCCACGAAATGGGCACTGCGCGCATGGGTACCGATCCCAAGAATTCCGTCCTCAACAAATTCAACCAGGTATGGGATGCGAAAAATGTATTTGTCACCGATGGTGCCTGTATGACATCCGCCTCCTGTGTCAACCCTTCGCTCACCTATATGGCACTGACTGCACGCGCGGTTGATTTTGCTGTGAGCGAACTGAAGAAAGGAAATCTCTGATGAGTTGTGGGTGGTAAGTTGTGGGTTATGAGTTGTATTTTTGCAGCATGCTAAAGAGCACGCTCATCAAGGCTGCAAAAGCCTCCGGTGCATTGATCGCCGAAAAGATCAACGGAAAATTCTCTATTGAAAAAAAAGCGGGACCCAATGATCTGGTCACGGAAGTCGATAAGGCTTCTGAGGCACTGATCATGGACATCATCCGACAGGATTTTCCCGACCATTTCATCCTCAGCGAAGAGATTGGTGAAGTGAAAATGGACTCTTCTTACAAATGGATCATCGACCCCATCGATGGTACGGTCAATTTTGCCAATGGCATTCCGCTTTGCTGCGTCAGCATCGGTATTGAGCACGAAGGAGAAATGATCATGGGAGCCGTTTACAATCCCATGATGAATGAATTTTTCTTTGCGGAAAAGGGAAAGGGTGCCTTCCTGAATGATCAGCGCCTTTCCGTCAGCCAGCAAGACCAGGTGATCTATTCCTGTCTGGTTACGGGATTTCCCTATACCTACCTCGATATGGAAAACGGTCCACTCGATGTTTTCAGTCGCCTTATCCGCAAAGGCATTCCCGTCCGTCGCCTCGGGTCAGCAGCAATTGATCTCTGCTGGGTTGCAGCGGGAAGGTTCGATGGTTTCTATGAACACAAACTCAATGCATGGGACAGTGCCGCGGGATACCTGATGGTAGAAGAGGCCGGAGGAAAAGTAACCGGATTCAAAGGAGAAAAATACTCTCCTTATCAACCCCATATCATCGCCACCAACGGAAAGATCCATGAAGAACTCATCCGCTGGATCAACAACACCCATCAATAAGCCATCATGTCAAGAACAGAAATACAGGACTACGGAGAATTTGGATTGATCCATCACCTGACCAAGAACATCGAGCTGCAGAATGCTTCTTCCGTGCTGGGTGTGGGCGATGATGCTGCGGTGATCGATCATTTCGGAAAACAAACGGTGGTGACCACTGATCTGTTGATCGAAGGAGTACACTTTGATCTTTCCTATACACCCCTGAAACACCTGGGTTACAAATCAGTAGTGGTAAACCTCAGCGATGTATATGCAATGAACGCCATGCCCACGCAGATCACCATGAGCATCGGAGTCAGCAGTAAGATGAGCGTGGAAGCACTCGAAGAGTTTTACGAAGGGGTTTACATCGCCTGTGAGGAACATGGAGTTGACCTGGTGGGAGGAGATACTTCCGCATCGCAAAAAGGATTCATCATTTCTGTTACGGCACTCGGTGAAGTAACTGCTGATCAACTCGTGCAAAGATCAACCGCCCAAAAAGGTGATCTGATCTGCGTTTCAGGAGATCTGGGGGGTGCCTATATCGGTTTGCTTTTTTTGGAAAGAGAGAAAAAAATATTTTTAGAAAGTCCGCAGATCCAACCCGATCTCGAGAATGAGTCCTACGTGATTGGTCGATTGCTCAAACCAAAAGCCAGAAAAGACATCCATGCGTTTTTGGCAGAGAAAAATATTCTGCCCACTTCGATGATGGACATCAGCGACGGACTCAGTTCGGAGTTGTTGCATATCTGCGAGAAAAGCGGTGTGGGTTGTGTGGTCTATGAAGAAAAGCTTCCCATCTCCGAAGACTCACGCAAAGCGGCTTATAAATTTGAGATCGATCCTACGGCCTGCGCGCTCAGTGGGGGAGAGGACTATGAATTGTTGTTCACCATCAAACAGGATGACTACGAAAAGCTAACCCTCAACGAACAGATCAGTGTGATCGGCTATGTCACCGAGGCAGAACAAGGGGCCAAGATCAAGACCAAAGGAGGTAATACATTCGATATTACTGCGCAGGGATGGAATGCGTTTAAGAAATGATCATAAAGGGATCTCCGTCTTTCCAAAATCCAAACTTGCCTCTGATCTCTTCCAGCTTGCTTTTTTCAAGAACTGCTGTGTTGGTCTCCTCTTTGGTTGAACAATGATAAAGAATCTCACCAAAGGGATCGATGACCATGCTGTCACCTGAATGGTTCAAACCATTTCCATCCAGTCCCACCCGGTTCACCCCCACCACATAGGATTGGTTTTCGATTGCACGCGCCTGCAGCAATGTTTTCCAGTGGTTACTCCTTTTTTCTGGCCAGTTGGCTACGTTGATGATCAGATCGTATTCCGGTGAAGGTTCTTGCTCGGGATCGGGTTGTGTTTGTTGCCTCGCCCAAACAGGAAAACGCAGGTCATAACAGATCTGCAGGTTGATGCGCCAGCCTCCCACCGAAGCGATGACCCTTTTGCTGCCGGGGGAATAATGCTCGTCCTCACCACCCAGCGTGAAACAATGTCTTTTGTCGTATTGTCCCTGTTGACCGTTGGGCAACATCCAGATGAATCGGTTGAAGAATTCTTCACCCTCCTTGATGCTAAGACTTCCGGCCAGGATGATGTTTTTTTCCTTTGCCATCATCCGCATCCAGGAAACCGCTGTTCCTTCCATGGTCTCTGCGTATTGCTCAGGTTTCATGGTGAAGCCGGTGGCAAACATTTCCGGCAATACCACCACATGGGTATTTCCCTCTATGCTCCTGATCTTTTCGGTAAACATGTTCAGGTTGGCCTCCCTGTTCTCCCAATGCAGATCAGTCTGTATCGTTGTGATGCTCAGCTTTTCCATTCAAAAAGTTTTTCATTGCCTTGTTGATGATATCATTTTCAAAACCCCTCGATAGCAAGTATTGTCTTGTTTTGGCCTGTTTCACATATTCGGTGTTGCCCGGTCCCTTCAAAGATGCCCATTTTTTGAGCAGGATCTTTGACGCAGTTTGCTCATAGGCTTCCACTGGAATTTCCTCGCGGAGGGCGGCCCTTATGCTATAATCGGAAATACCTCTTTTCTTCAACTCGATGGTTATCTTTCTTTTTCCCCACCCCTTCATCCTGAACCTGCCGCCGGCAAAAGCACGGGCAAATCTTTCTTCATTGAGAAAGCCCTCTTCGATGAGTTTAGAAACCAATTCGTTGGCAACAGACCAGGACAATCCATATCCCGCCAACTTCTGTTTCACCTCCTGGTGTGTTCTCTCCTGAAAGGCGCAATAGTGGCGGATCTTCACATGTGCTTGTTCGGGTGTGAGCACCCGTCTCTTGTACTGCCTTTCATCCATCGTCAGCAAATTAATGATTAAGCTTTCATGCTGGTACGGTTTTCAACATATTTGCACTGTTTTTTACCGAAAATGTCAAAAAAAACAAACCCCTTCTTCGCCATTCTGAGGGTATATTTGCTTACGTACAAATTTGTAGCATATGAAATTCATTGTGTCTTCATCAGCACTGCTCAAGCAGCTCCAGCAGATCAATGGTGTGATCGGATCCAACAACGTTCTTCCCATTCTCGAAGATTTTCTTTTTGAAATAGAATCCAACAAACTGACGGTGGTGGCAACCGACCTGGAAACGGTCATGAAGATCCACCTTGACATTGAGGCAAAGGACAGCGGAAGGGTTTGTATCCCCGCAAAGATCCTGATGGATTCGTTGAAAAACCTTCCTAACCAACCGCTTACTTTTGATATCGATAAAAACTTCGGTATTGAAATCACGAGCGACAATGGTAAGTACAAGGTGATGGGAGAGAACCCCGACAACTTCCCCAAGGAGCCACCGGCCGACGAGACCTCTGCCTTCATCATGACCAGCCACCAGCTGCTCACCGCTATCAACAAAACCATTTACGCTGTCAGCAGCGACGACCTTCGTCCCGCCATGACCGGCGTCTATTTTGAACTGGAGAAGGGAGGTGTCACCACTGTTGCAACCGATGCCCATCGCCTGGTGCGCTACAAAACGAAAGACGTGAAGTGTCCCAAAACAGACTCTTTCATCGTTCCGAAAAAACCCCTCAACCTCCTCAAATCATCCTTGCCAGACAACGATGATGAAATCTCTGTTTCCTACAACAACAATCACCTCTTTGTTAACCACGGAACCGTGCAGCTTTCATGTCGCCTCCTTGATGCGCGCTTCCCGGATTATAAAGTGGTGATCCCTGCTGAAAATCCATACAAAATGACCATCGGTCGCCAGGATTTTCAAGCTGCGCTCCGCCGCGTAAGCATTTTCTCCAACAAGAGCACCAACCTGGTTACCCTCAATATTTCCGGCAGCGAACTGCAACTCACCGCACAGGATGTTGATTTCAGCTTCGAAGGAAACGAGCGCATGTCTTGTCAGTATGATGGCGAAGACATCATCATCTCCTTCAACGCGCGCTTCCTCATTGAAATGCTTTCTGGTACCGATAGCGAAGAGGTTACCCTTGAGTTGTCAACTCCTACAAAAGCAGGGCTGATCAAGCCAGTTGAGCAGGATGAAACAGAAGACCTGCTGATGCTGGCCATGCCCCTGATGTCGAACTAATAAAATTTTTGATATGGATGCGTTGATCTCCTATTTCAGCGATCTTGAAAAAAGGCCCCTCGAAAGAGCGGGCTTTTTCGTCGCGGGCATGGTCCTGCTCTGGATGATAGAACACCTGGTTCCTCTCCTGCAGACCCATTATAAAAAAAGCAAGGGCCGTCATGCGGCAACCAATCTCGCTTTCACCGCGATTCATTTTGTGATCCATACCCTGCTGGCCGGGGGTATTGTATTTATTGCCGGATGGACCAGCCAGAACCATTTTGGTCTGATCCATTGGGCGGGTTCTGGTACGGTGGGGACCATTATCCTCACCTGTTTGGTGCTGGATTTTTTTGCAGGATGGCTTTGTCATTTTGTAGAACACCAGGTGCCGCTTTTCTGGCGTTTCCACCTGATCCACCATGCCGATAACAACGTGGATGTGACCACCGGTCTGCGACACCACCCTTTGGAGTCGGTTTGGCGCGGCTTGTTTTTTTATTTGGGGGTTTTGTTTTCGGGTGCGCCCATGTTCGCGGTATTGCTCTATCAAACCGCACTCGTTTTCATCACAGGATTCACACATGCCAACATCAGTCTCCCTGCCTGGTTGGACAAGGGGTTGAGCTGGATACTGGTATCCCCCAACATGCACAAGGTGCACCACCACTGGAAACAACCGTATACAGACAGCAACTATGGTGCTGTGTTTTCCATATGGGACCGTTTGTTGGGAACCTTCATGAAGTTGGAGCCCTCTCAACTGAAATATGGATTGGATCAGTATTATCCCAATGAAAAAGATGAACATTTTGGTGCGCTGCTGAAGAGACCCTTTCAAAAACTAAAGTGATGAAAACCATTGCTGTCATTCCAGCGCGCTATGCTGCTACCCGTTTTCCAGGCAAGCTGATGGAAACCATCGGTGGTAAAACCATCATTCGAATGGTATATGAAAATGCTGTGGCAACTGGGTTGTTTGATGAGGTTTTGGTGGTGACCGACAGTGAAGTGATCGCTGGAGAAATCATTTCCTGTGGTGGTTCTGTCAAAAGGAGCCAACGGGAACATAGCAGTGGAAGTGATCGGATCGCCGAAGCCATTGAAGACCTGGAAGTAGAGGTGGTAGTCAATATTCAGGGAGATGAACCCTTTGTGAGAAAAGAACCGCTAGCCGCTTTGGTGGATTGCTTTAAAGATGAAAAAGTGAGGGTGGCTTCCTTGATGAAAAAATTTGGTAATGGTGATGATGCGGGCAATCCCAATCAAGTAAAGGTTGTTTGCAACAAAATGGGGGATGCGCTTTATTTCAGTCGCTCGTTGATCCCCTTCAAAAGAAACCTGCTTACCGAATCTTTTGTTTTCAGACATATCGGTGTCTATGCTTATCGCAAACAGACGTTGCTTGAATTCACCAGTTGGCCGGCAGGCATATTGGAACAAACAGAAATGTTGGAACAACTTCGTTATCTGGAAAACAATGTCAGTATCAGAATGATTGAAACCAGCAGCAGCAGCTTGGGTATCGATACGCCTGAAGACCTGGAACAGGCAAGAGAATATTTTCGTACTATTTCTTCTTGAAAACAGGAACCGTACTGCAGGGTTCGCCATACATCAAAGACTTCACTACGGGGAGTAAAATTTTAGATGCTTCCAGATATGCATAATCAGGAATGGGCTTGTCTCCACAACCCTTGATCACAACACGCTTGTCTTCAAAGGGGGTTGGGTTGATTCCTTCTCTTATGTTTTGCAGAAATTCTTCTCTGAAACAGGATGAGGGGTCACCGGAAAAAATCTTTTGGGCAACGGGGGATAGTTTGGCGGCAACCAACATATATGCCCACAAGGGAATGATGGCATCGGTGGAACAAAAAACAGCTACTGTCTTTTCTTTGTATTGCGACCAATCGTGCTTGTCCAATGTTTCCCTGAACTCCTTTTCTTTCAACAGCATTTCCATGAAAAGAAAATCCTTTAGGTCAACTATTTTGGTTTCTGCTGCGGGATAAAATTTTTCCAAATCCAGGGTAATCAACCCACTGGCCGCCACCTTGTTCTTCAACTCTTCCATGGGTACAAAATTATAGAAAAAGCAACAGCCACCGCTAAAGGGTGGCTGTTCGTTTGTTTTCTCATGAGCAGCGTCTTAATATCCGGCGTCTCTTCTTTTGTCAACGATTTTTGTTGACTTTTTAAGAGACTCCATTGTGCTGTAACCAGCGTATTGCTTCATTTGGCTCTGAAGCGCCTTCCTCTGACCTTCCAGATCAACAGCGGCTGAAGGCAAGGCACCAACCTGGTTGACGGTGATAAAGTAGACACCGTTCTGCCCATCAATTGCTTCTGATGTATTAGACAAATTCTTTTTATTAAACGCTGCACCGATAACCTTTGTTTCTGAACCCAGGTTGGGAACAAAAGGATCAGCGAACCTGACCGTATCGGCCCTTCCAGTGATTCCACCCAACAAGGAAGCGAGTTTGTCGAGGTTTTTCTCTTTTCCTGCCTTTTGGGACATCGCTTCCGCTTTCTTTCTGTTCCTGATGGTAGGCTCAACCAAAACCCTGGCTACGGAGGCGGGTTGTACCCCTTCCTGAAGTTCTCCTGTAACGATCGCCACAACATATTGGTCTTTCAGGTCAAAGGGTTCTGATACAGTTCCGATCTTGTTTTCAAAAGCCCATTTTACGAGCGCCCTTGAGCCCAGCGAACCCGCATTGTAATCCAGTTCTTTGATATTGTCAGCGTTGTTCTTTGTGAGTTTCATTTTAGAAATCGCTTCATCAAAAGATTTTGCATCCTTTGCCTGTGCAACAAACTGGGTAGCCGCTGTAGAAGCAGCAACATCGGTTTCTTCACTGGCAATGATGGGTTTTGAGAGATAGGCAACCTTGTATGCCTCTTCAAAGTTTTTCTGGCTCAACACCTCAATGATATGGTATCCGAAAGAGGTTTTTACAATCTCTCTGCTGCCTACCTTCTTGTTGAAAATAAAATCAGCAAATTCTTTGGCAAGGTTAACATCCATTGAAGTGAAGGTGTATTCACCACCATTGTTTTTGCTTCCCTGGTCATCACTAACCGCAAGCGCCAATGAACCAAAGTTTCCACCACTATTGATTACACTGAATACTGAGTCAATTCTTTTTTTGGCTGCACTGTCTGTGCGGACCATCTGGTTGGTCTGGGGGTCAATGGTTCCCACCAAGATATGCCTGCATTTTACAGAATCAGGAAGGTTTTTTGTTTCAAGCTTCTTGGCCAACACCAAACTACCCGCATCAAGATAGGGACCATAAACAGCTCCGTTGGGCAGAGAAAAGATGGCCTCTTTTTCAGAGATCTGAATTTTTGATTTAAGAGCAAATCCATCATAAAAGGGAAGCTGTGTATTGTTTCTGGTTACAAATCCTTTTGCATCAGCTGTTTCCACAAACGGTTGTTTCAATGACAACAACTGGTTGTATACTTTTTGTGAATCCGCTACTGTTGGGGTTGCGCTGAAAGAAACAAAAGCAATGCTTTTAACATGCTCCTGCTTGAAGTCATCCTTGTGTTGGTTGACATATTCTTCAATTTCTCCATCGGTTACCTTAATGGTGCTGTCTGCAATAGTAGTATAAGGTACAGAAGCAAATGAAATGGATGCAAAAGAAGCATTGTCAGCATTCATTTTCTCGAGCATCCATTTGGGCACATAAGAACCCTGCGCAAACAAAGAGGTATATTTTTGGGTAAGCAGGTTGATCTCAATGGGTTTGATCAACTGATCGTTGATGTTTTGTGCATCTTCTGGTTTGCTGTTCTTTTTAAGGTTGTTCAACCAAGATTTGGCTGCATTAACATCATAGGCTCCTGTATTCCTATCAGTGAACATTTGCTTGAATTCCTGTGGGGCTTCTTCAGAGAAAAGTACAGCACCCAATTCTTTAGATGTTACCTGCAATCCCAACTTCTTGGCAGCAGCGCGAATGATCTCTTCTTGTACATAGGCGTTCCAAACATTCTCTACAATGGTTTGGGTCATCATTTCATTGGTCTGCATTCCCTGGGAACGATAATTCTGCTCCACAAGGTTAACCTTCTGGTTAAACTCCATCAGATCGATATCATTACCATTGATGGATCCCGCTGATGTAGGCTGACCACCAAAGAGATTACCGCTTTTCCCAATAAAGGCATCCTGCACCAAAAACCCAATCAAACTGATCGCGATCATTGCTGTAAGCAACACGGCTGCCCTGTCCCTGATTTTCTGAATAATTGACATATATATAATATTATGAGAGGGGGCAAAAATAGGGTAAAATCGGGTTATTAACAAACTGTGGATAACCCTGAATTGCTGTGGATTTTCCGTCTTTTTCTCCTTTTTTTTTGTGGATTTTCCATTGGTCTTTTCAACGCAATTCAGAAGAGACGCTGTTTTTTATTTTTTAGAACATTTTTTCAAATGATTATCCACAGGGAATTTTGATTTTTTTGGGTGTTAAAAAATTAAGCTGGTGAAATCCACAAAGGTTAATAAGAATCATAAAATGCAGCGATGAAAGTCATTGTTCTTGTAAAATAAAATGTGGAATTAGGTGGATAATAGTGAAATAACGTTAATAACCATGAAAAGAAAATACTTTTTCACATATTCACATTCCTAATAGTAATAGGTAATTTTATAAATAAAGAAATAAATACAAATACTACAAGCGTAATTCACACCCAACATGAAACAAATCAACAGCATTATTTTTGATCTCGGCGGAGTTTTGATCGATTGGCAACCCGATCGTATGTACAGGAAAATTATTGAGGATAATGAGAAAAGAAACTGGTTTCTACAGCATATTTGTACGCTTGACTGGAATGAAGAACAAGATGGAGGAAGAACGATAGAAGAAGCCAATCGAATACTTATTGACCAATACCCTGCCTACAAGGAATGGATAGAAGCTTATTACAGCCGCTGGGATGAAATGTTGGGAGGTCCTATTCAAGGAACCGTAGAACTGTTCAGGAAACTGCGTCAGGATCCTTCTTATAAGATTTATGCACTAACCAACTGGAGTGCTGAAACATTTCCCAAGGCACTGGAAATTTTTGATTTTCTACATTGGTTTGATGGAAGGATCGTTTCCGGAGAAGAAAAGACCCGAAAACCCTTCAGGGATATCTACGAGATTATATTAAACCGTTTTGAATTGATTCCGGAACAAACCTTGTTTATTGATGATAATTTGAGAAATATAAAGGCAGCAGCAGAAATGGGTATTGTTTGTCACCATTTCCAGGGACCAGAGAAATTAGCCGAATTCCTTCATTCTTCGGGAATGATCAACTGAGTATTTGATAAGCGAGGAAACTGAGTAGATAAGCCAATCCTGTCATATACAACAATTGGATCAGGGGCCATTTCCAGGATCCTGTTTCTTTTTTCACCACTGCCAATGTACTCATGCATTGCATGGCAAGCAGATAAAAGATCAAAAGTGAATATCCGGTAGCTGTTGTATATACTGGGGTACCATCTTCTCTTTTTGCTGTTTGCATCTTTTTCCTAAGTGTCTCACTGTTTTCATCAGCATCTTCTCCAACACTGTACAAAGTAGCCATGGTTCCTACAAATACTTCCCTGGCAGCAAAAGAGGTAATCAATGCAATACCAATCTTCCAGTCATAACCAATGGGTTTGATCACGGGTTCAATGGCTTTGCCCATTACACCCGCATAAGAATTTTCAATCTTGGCGGATTTACCTTCAGGACCATAAGAACTCAATAACCATAAAATAAGTGATATCACCATGATCACCTTACCTGCATCAAAAACAAAAACTTTTGCTTTCTCCACCATGGTAATCAAGATGTTTTTCCACCTGGGTTGACGGTATACCGGCAACTCCAGAATAAAAAAGCTTTTTTCTTTGATTTGGATGAACAAATTCATCACATATGAAACCAACATGGCTACTATAATCCCTAAAACATACAATCCCATCAATACCAATCCTTGTAAACTAAGTATACCCAGAATATTTTTATTGGGAACAATCAAAGAAGCGAGAATGGTAAATACAGGAAGCCTTGCACTACAACTCATAAAAGGTGTTACCATAATGGTCAACAACCTTTCTTTTTTGTTCTCAATATTTCTGGCACTCATGATGGCAGGAACAGCGCAGGCAAAACCTCCAATCATCGGCATTACGCTTTTACCATTCAACCCCACTCTTCTCATGATCCTGTCTGATAAGAAACTAATGCGGGCCATGTATCCAGAATCTTCCAGTAGGGTTATTAAACCAAAAAGGATCATGATCTGTGGAACAAAAACCACAATACCACCCAATCCAGCCAAAACACCATTGATCATCAGGTCTGCCAGCCATCCTTCTGGTAAAATATTTCCCAACCTGGTACCTGTCCACCCAACTCCATACTCAATGGCTTCCATAGGATATTCTGCGATCCAGAATACACTCTGGAACAACAAAAACAATACCACTCCCATGATCAAATAACCATAGGTCCTATGAAGAAAGAAATTATCCAGTTTTTCTGAAAACAATTTCTTCTTCTCAATACTTTCTTCTTCAACAGCTTTTTGCATGATGTTGCGAATCTTCTTGTAGCGCAACTGAATATCTTCTGCCTGAACCTTGGTATGATTGAATTGGTATTTTCTTTCTATGTTTTCTATTTTTTCCTGTACCGCATGATCCAATGCAAAAGATTCATGGTTGATCAGGTGATGAACAGCGGCATAGTTGCTCATACCCGGAAACAGGTCTTTTACTTCTGCAATGGCATTCTCTGCTAATTCCTGTATAGGAAAGAAATCAGCACCCAGATTACCCTTGTTTAAAACCTGGGCAATCGCTGATTTCAATTGATCAACACCCTTCCCTGTTCTGGCATTCACCGCCACGATCGGAACCTGCATTTCCCGGGAGAGACAATCCACATCTACCGAGATCCCTCTTTTTTTGGCAAGATCAACCATTGTTAATGCAACCACCACCGGTATTTTCAAATCAATTACCTGCGAAACGTATAAAAGATTCCTCCTAAGGTTGCTGGCATCCGCTACCACCACGGCCAGGTCTATCTTTTCCTTTTCACCACCCCCCATGATTTGTAGATAGGATACCCATTCATCGTTCCGACGGGGATACAAACTATAGGTTCCGGGCAGGTCTAGGACCTCACATTCCTCCCCCTGAAGATTAAAACTGCCCATTTTCTTCTCAACGGTAACTCCTGGAAAATTTCCAACTTTCTGACGCAAACCCGTTAGTTGGTTGAACAACGAACTTTTTCCGCTATTAGGGTTTCCAAAAAGGGCAATATGTGGATTTCTGTTCAAAATATGTGGATAGCAAAGGTACATGCAAAACAACATGGGGATTTACGAAAACAGTAAAAAGGGACAACTGTAGTAGATTTGCCTAAAATTTGCTCCATGTACAGGATCTTATGTGCCCTATTGCTTTTATCGCCTTTTGTGTCAGCCCAAAAAATTTCCAAAGCAGATAAAAATATCGCCGGTTACCTACAACAACAGGTTTCTTATCTCGCTTCTGATGAACTCAAAGGAAGAAGAGCCGGGGATCCCGGAGAATTGGCAGCTGCCAATTACATTGCATCAAAATTCACCGAAATCGGACTCGTCCCCAAAGGAGATAACAATGCCTATTTTCAATTCTTTTCCATCAACGATGGGAAAATGATCGATCCCGCTTCCCGTTTTCTTGTGAATGGAAAACCACTTGCTTCGGGTATTGATTTTTTCCCCCTTTCCAACTCACCCAAGGGATCAGCCAAAGCAGAAATATCACCAACCCTAAACGAAAAGGGTCAACCCTGGATGATCGACCTGGCAGAATCCTTTGAAGAAAACAAGAACAATCCTCATTTTGATCTCAACAACCTTTTGCTGGAAAAAACAAAGACAGCCGCTTCAAAAGGAGCTCCATCGGTAATTTTTTACAACAGCGTTTCCGGAGACGATAAAATAAAGTTTGATACCAAAGACCGTTCTGAACCCTTGCCCATCGCAGCCATTTATCTTACTGAAAAAGGAAGGGCGCGTTATTTTTCAGACTTATCCTCTTCTTACTCGATCGACTTTTCTGTTTTAGTTACCCCAAAAATGAGACAAGCAAGAAATGTTGTTGGGTATATTGACAATGGTGCAGCCCTTACGATTGTTATTGGCGCACACTTTGACCATCTGGGTTATGGAGAAGACGGAAATTCCATGTTCAGAACCGGAGAGCCCGCCATCCACAACGGAGCTGATGACAATGCCAGCGGAACCGCATCCATGATTGAACTTGCTTTCTTGATGAAGAAAAGCAAAGCCAAACAATACAACTATCTCTTCGTTGCATTTTCAGCAGAAGAACTAGGATTAAATGGTTCCAAGTTTTTTGTCGAAAACCCAACCATCTCCCTGAATTCTGTCAACTACATGATCAACATGGACATGGTGGGAAGAATGAATGACAGTACCAAAACCATTACGGTTGGTGGTTATGGTACTTCTCCCAACTGGAAGACCATGATTGATGGCATCAAGAAAAAAACATTTACCCTTCGTTATGACTCCAGTGGCTCTGGCCCTAGTGACCATACCTCCTTTTACAGAAAGGATATTCCTGTTCTCTTCTTTTTTACCGGCCTCCATACCGATTACCACAAACCGTCTGATGATGCCGACAAGATCAATTATACAGGCATGGTGCAGATCATTCGTTTCATCCAACAATTGATCGAAAACGACAAAGCTTCACAGAAACTGGTGTTTACCAAAACAAGAGAACAACAAACCACCACTTCCGCCCGCTTCAGTGTTTCCATGGGCATCATGCCAGATTATTCATATCCAGGCAATGGTGTTCGTGTAGACGGGGTCTCTGATAATCGTCCCGCCAAAAAAGCAGGCATACTGGCAGGAGACATTGTGAAACAATTGGGAGAACACAAGACTTCTTCTGTTGAAGCATACATGCAGGCTTTGTCCAAGTTCAAGAAAGGCGACAAAACAACAGCGGTGGTAAACAGGGGCGACAAAGAACTCAGTTTTTCAATTGAATTCTGATGAAACTCAAGCTGGACGATGAGCTCATGTCGGAGGGATTCTTTGAAGGAACCCGCATACTGGGCATCGCTTGCACTTTGAAAAACTATCATTTCTGCTGGCATATCGAAAAGTCCATGCAGATTGATTTTCATACATCAGCAGATCTGCAGATCGGCATGGAAAAGAACAAGCGTTCTTATTCTTTCACGGTATATGAATACATTGATCCAGTAACCGCGATTGAACATTTTTTGTACAGCAACAAACACGATGGAGAGTTTTTATTACCAGAATTGCAACACCTGGATTTTATTTGGCTGATTCGCGATTCTTTTAACAACGAAGAAGATTTCAATCATCTCCAACAAAAAATCAGAACCATCACGGGTGTACAATTGGTAACAGAAGTACCACACGACCGCATCAAATCAAAAGACAACCTACAACGATAAACCATGTGGAAAGAAGAGAACAATTCACTTTGCGCCAGCTTTGCTTTCAAAGACTTCAATGAAGCTTTTGCTTTTATGACAAGGGTTGCGCTGGTCGCAGAAAAGATGGATCATCACCCTACCTGGACCAATACCTGGAACAAAGTTGAGATCAGGTTGTCCACCCACGATGCTGGTAATATTGTTACCGACAAAGATCGAATACTGGCAGCCGCCATAGACGCAATCCTCCAAGACTAAACAACCCTTACGGCAAAAGAAGCACTGTCGTGCATCTCTCCGATCACTGTTGTATGATCAGACAGACCAGCTTCCTTTAATATGGAACAAACCTCTTCATAACCATCTTTTGATACGGCTATCAACAACCCACCGCTTGTTTGAGGATCCGACAAAATGCTTTTTTGTAAATGCAGGTGGCCGGTATCCGTGAATTCAACTTTATGGCCATAGCTGTCCAGGTTCCTGTTGGTACCACCTGGAACCGAACCCGCTGTTACATAATTTTCCAGTTCATTCGTAATCAAGGGAACTTTTGAAAAATGCAGATTGGCGGTTAGTCCACTTCCTTCCGCCATTTCAATGAGGTGCCCCAACAACCCAAAGCCGGTAACATCTGTCATGGCATGAACCGCAGGGATGCGAGCGATTGTTTCACCCACTTTGTTCAGCTGCATCATCTGTTCGGCTGCCAAGGTTTTGTCTTCTTCTTTTAAGATGCCTTTCTTTTCTGCAGTGGTAAGGATACCCACCCCGATTTTTTTCGTGAGCAACAAAAGATCGCCCGCTTTTGCAGTATTGTTCTGTTTGAGGTTTTTAATATCCACCAATCCATTCACCGCCAATCCGAATATGGGTTCTGGAGAATCAATGCTATGCCCCCCTGCCAAGGGTATGCCCGCCTCCTTGCAGATGCTCTTGCTTCCCTCAATTACCTTTCTGGCCACCAATGGTGAAAGCTTGTTGATCGGCCATCCCAGGATGGCAATTGCCAAAATGGGTTTACCCCCCATTGCATATACATCACTGATTGCATTGGCTGATGCGATTCTTCCAAAATTAAAGGGATCATCAACGATGGGCATGAAAAAATCCGTTGTAGATATCAACGCTGTTCCATTGTCTAGGTCGTATACTGCTGCATCATCCTTGCTGTGATTGCCCACCAGCAGTTTTTTATTGTCCGGCATGCTAAAGCTGCTGTGCAATATTTCATCCAAAATCTTGGGTGATATTTTGCAACCACATCCTGCACCATGAGAATATTGTGTTAGTTTAATTTCCTCCATAATATGCCTCCCTCATTTTTCCAGCGTTGATCACCGGATCAACCCTTTCAGATTTTATTTCTTTTTTATAGATCCTGTTTTCTTCCTGGAATTCTTCTCTTGCCAATAGCGACTTGGTATACAGTTTGTCGTAATACTTGAGCAGTATATCAAAACATCCGTACAGATCGTTGTTATCGAGGTGCTGCAGCGCTGTCTTTGTTTCCAATCCTCCTAGTTTCTTTTGAATCCTGGAGGTTGCATCAGCCAACTCCTGTTTATCCAATTTACCATAGGTGTCTACCAGGTAGGCCAATCTTTTTTCAAAAGGTATTTCCAGGAAATAGACCAAACTCTTGCGCATGGTGGTCCAGAGAGAGTGTGGAATACTAACAGCACCAATGCGCTGGCTTTCGTCTTCCATCCAGATATGTTTACCCGGATGTTTTTTTTCGATTGCTGCCAGTTCTATGGCGAGCCTGTTTTCAAACATTTCTACGCTGGATTGTTCGGGTAATCCGATCCTTCCAAATGCTGATCCCCTGTGTCCTGCAATTCCTTCCAGGTCAATTACTGCTTCGCCGGCATTTCCCAATTCTTCCAGGAGAATGGTTTTACC
>JACCDP010133515.1_pt1 | contig 35751 bp, 45 predicted proteins | sample 7445841 | NCBI WGS metagenome assembly JACCDP01 (sample SAMN15323441, study PRJNA562643) | freshwater metagenome | isolation source: river surface water | place: USA:Blue River Watershed | collected 2017-08-17 | reverse complement strand
TACTAGACATTCATTTTGTGTTTTAAATCTCTAATTGTATCACTAACCAAAGATTTGTATTCATAATAGGGTGTTCTACTTCTCAAATAGTATTCGTACTTGATATCATATTCTTTAAAAGATCCCAGATTTTCCGTTACTAAAGAATCATAATCCAAAGAAAACTCCCGGTAAAGCTCCCTGATGAAGTCGTTAACATGTGTAAGTCTACCAGATCCTACAATTTTATGGGATTGGATGTTTTCCAATTGGTTAACCATAAAAAGGGGATGGAAAATATCACGATAGTAATAAGTGTCACCGATTACTATGGGTTTACCTGAAATTATGGAATTAAATATTTTACCGAATAAAAAATCCTCAGTTCTGTAAATTGAATTGAAATTGAAGGGGTAAACAATAAAGACGTTTGGATAAATGTCTGACTTATTGAGTATTTCTTGGGTCAATTCGAATTTGGATCTAGTATAAAAAGTCTCATAAAAATTAAATGGGGTTTCAAGGTCTATTGGACCAGAGCATTTATTCCACAATTCGCATGTTGAAAAAATAATTACCCTTTCTGATCTTTCTTTTAAAAATCCGATTGTTTTCAGAGTTAAATCGACATTTATATTTTTGTATGGGTCGTACGAATCCAAAAACTTTCGATTCTCACCGAAAGCCAAAATACAAGTTCCCCATTGACCATCAATTTCATCCCATGTGAAATCCCTGGAATTTATTTTCACAAAATCGGATCCTAAATACTGGGCTATTTGCGAACTACTTCCTATTATTAAATTCTTTTTCATTTTCTGATGTTGGGATAGTGGTCAATAAACCAGTCAATAGATCTCCTCAAACCCAACCTTAAGCTTGTAAAATGAAAATCTGGAAAATTGGACTTTACGAAAGAATTGTCGCTGGGTTTTCTCATTTGCCCATCGGGTTTATCTGATTCATAAATTACATCACCCTCAAATTCCATAAGCTCACCTATTAATGATGCAAGTTCTTTGATTGAATATTCTTGTGATGTTGAAAGAATCACGGGATCTTTCCCTGTATACGATTTTAATAGATTTTCTGTTAGATCTGCAACATCCTTTGAATAAATAAATTCTCTGAGAGGTGAACCACTACCCCAAATCCTAACATCCTGGTTGTTTTTCTTAGCCAGATAAAATTTATGGATTAAAGTGGGTACCACGTGGCCGTTCTCAAGGCTATAATTATCACCAGGACCATAAATGTTTGTAGGAACTACAGAGAAGTAATTCAAGCCGTATTGCTCTCTGTAAGCTTGGATTTGTATATCAGCCATTCTTTTTGCATATGCGTATGCATCATTAGAAAAATGGGGTTTCCCGAGGTGTATCTTTTCAGGAGATAATGGATATTCTACATCATCAGGAAAAACACACGTAGAAAGGAAACACACCAGCTTTTCTACCTGGTTGTTTTTTGCCTCCTCTATCACATTCGTGTTCATCATGATGTTTTGATAAAAAAAATCCCCCTTCTGTGTCATGTTAGCTTTTAAACCGCCAACTTTTGCCGCACAGTGAATTACAGACTCCGGCTTTATATCAAAAAACATTTTCCGAACCTGGGATGGATCTGTTAAATCGTACTCAGAGGAAGAAACTTTTATAAACTTATCCCCTTCGAAACATCTCCCAACAAGACCATTACCGCCGGTAACTAAAATCCTCCCCATCAAAAATTGAATTTCTATTTTCATTTATATTTCGAAATTTAGTGAAAGTTCTCTTTTGAAAAACAGACAAGCTCTACAAGAAACTAAAAATGGGAAAAAAAGTATAAAAAGAATGCTCGCTATTATGAGAATGCCTCAATTCGGTTTTGGTAATAAGCTACTTTATTACTTCAACCTTAGAAAAGCGGCAAGGGAATCGAATCAGAAATACCATTGCGACGTTTTTGACGGAATGGATCTCTTCGGGGATAAACTTACCGGAGACCCACCGGTGGAAAATTTTTCGGACTTTGCCCTATGTCTAGGCGAGAAGTTTTTTTCCGGAGATTTCTTAGACTCCAGAGAAATATTCAGATTGAATGGAGAAAGAGAAGCGGAAGAAAGAGTCGGAGCAGTCCACTTTAGGGGAACAGATTTTTTCACTTGGAATCCTGAATCGATCCTCGAGACAACTTATTATATTTCAGCAATCGAAGAAGTTTTTGAAGAAGTGGATTCTTTCCAACTTTTTACCGATGATGCCGAGTTAGAAAGTTTTAGGGCGGTTAAGACGTATTTGGACGAAAGAAAAAAAGTTTACTCTCTGGGCCAGAACACTTCAAACCGATCTGCGTTTAAGAAGGATTTTGTCAATCTAGCAAACTGTGATTTGATAATCTCTTCTCCGTCCACCTTTTGTATTTCGGCTGGATTTGTAGGTAAAAGAAAAAAAATAATACACTCAGAAAAATGGATCCTCTCAAGAATTCAAAAATCCGATCTCTTTTGGGTTGGGCTTAACGAGGGTGGAAACGAAAATTACAAGCTATGGAAAACTTTCTAGTAGATTACAAAAAACTATGGAACAATGGAATGGGTTTACATGAAACTCAATTCGATGATTTGATTAACATTCTTTCGCAAAATGAAATAAAGCAAGTGGTTGAATTTGGCTCCGGTGGATCCACTGATTTTTTGTGTTCATATCGCGATTTCTCCGGTCTGGATTATTCTATAGTTTCATACGATCACAGTCCCTTTTATTCTTATCAGGGAAAACATGATTTCTTGGATCTAAGAGTAAAGGACCTTGTCAAATGTTCGGATGAGGATTTTGAATTGTGCTTTCAAAACAAAAATGTTGATAAGCAAAAGTTCAAAAACTGTCAGGACGAAAAGGACAACTTTCGAGTTAGAAATTCCTTTTATGATATTACGGTCGAAGAGCTACCTAATTTAATAGATCTTGTAATTTTAGACGGGCCTAACGGAAACGGTAGAAGTCTTGCATTCCCCTTCATTTTCAATAATATATCAGAAAATTGCTGGGTCTTAATAGATGACTCTGATCATTATGATTTTATTGAAAGATGTCAAAGCGTTTTCAACACCACTGTGATTAAGAAAATCAAAAAACCGGAAGTACATCCATTGTTTTCTTATTGTCTCATCAAAATATCAAGAAAATGATCTATCTGAAAACATACTTTTACGTAGAGCACGAACTTCAGTTCTTGAAATATAATCTGATAGAATCATATCCCTACATAAACAAATTCATTATTTGTGAATTTAATAAAACGCACACAGGGATGCCCAGGAGTTTTATTGGGATTAATAAATTACTTAGTGCCCTCCCAGAGGAGTTTCATGATAAAGTACTTTACCTACAAATCCCACTAGATGGATATACCGTCGAAGCTTATAATAGGGAGGATTTGATCCATCAGATAAACGAACCAGTCATGAGAAGTATTTTCATGAAACACACAGAGTTTCAAGATGATGATATAATCATATCTGTTGATGCGGACGAAATAATATATGGTGATGTTTACCCACTCATAGAACAAAAACTCCAACAAATATCTGCATGTACTCTTAACCTGCATCAGTTCTTTTATAAAACAAATTACCTCTGGGTAAACAAGGATTTTGTTGCTCCAACCGCAGCAAAATTTTCATATTTTAAAGATAAGTTTCCGTGTAATTTAAGATACGAAGGAGAAGTTCTACAGATCAAAGCGGGGTGTCATTTTTCCTGGTGCATGAATGTTGATGAGATGATCTACAAACTCGAAACATACTCACATCCAAAATATCGATTTTGCGCAGATAAAGAACTTTTAAAAAAAGCAATCGATAATAAGGAATATCCATTTGACAGAAGTCAAAAATTTGAGATTCGAGAAATTGAATTGAATTCTGAAATCCTTCCAAAAAGCATGAGAAAATAATCATGGCATATCTGCTCAAAAAACACACGGATGCAGAAAGAGGAATCTTAATCTTCAATCAGAAGGAATGGGATGCTTTTTCACAAATAAAATCTTTACCACACATAAGGGACAATTATATTTTCGGCTGTCACGTAGGAAGATTCTGGAAAAATTGCGATTGGAACGGTTCTAAAATTTCTCAATTTAATTTCTATATGTCTTCTCGAAACCAATTACCTGAGAATTTTCCTGGTGAAATTATCGAGCTCAATAGCAGGAATTTTACACCCGAAATATTTTCTTATTTAGGTGAAGTAAAGGATATTGATATTCTTTGGATAAACAAGCCACACCCGGTAAAAAACATCGAAAAATTTCTCATTTCACTTAAAAATCTTTTTCAAACCTATGGATCCTTTAGAACTGTAATTGTTGCTGCTATTTCTCCTAACGAACTAAAAAGACCACAGGATTTTTTTGACGTAGAACTTTTTATCAGACAAAACTCCGTCATATTCGGGGATTTTGTGACCTTAATACGAACAACAGGAGATGGGAATGAGGGTGCACCTAATCACACGATGGCGCAATACTTTAAAAGATCAAAAATTTTTGCATTTTATAGCGAGGCGGAAGGAGAAAGCAGAGTAGTTACTGAGGCTTTGTGCTGTGGATGCAAAATAGTTTATTTTGATCGGGTTCAGGGTGGATCGAATGACTATTGCAATTCACAAAATTCTTTGCAATTCACCAATTATGATGACTCACATTTAACCCTTAAAACAGCTATTGATACTTTTTCTGTTCCTGATATCTCACAAATCCACCAAAAATGCCACCAAAATAATTCAATCGGATCTCTAATTGACTATTTCAAAAACGAGCTTTATCCAAAATTAGGCCTTTCCTGGATAAACGATAATTTGGAAATACCAAGCGGTAAATGGTCGAATGGTAAAGATAAACTCGCATTAAATTTTTCCTTGCCAGGCCACGATCACAATGTTCCATGGAAACATCCAGATTTAGAAACTGGAGATTTGGTTGGGGATAGAAAATTTATAGATATATTTCTTAAAGAAACCGAACTTCACTAATGAATAAAATTGACAGCTTTGAAGCTTTAAAACACTTGGAAAATACAGGATTCTTCATTGTAAGAAATTATCTTAAAGAGACCGAGTGCCAGGAAATAATCGATGAGATTACCTTAAAAATAAATTCCTTTTCCAGGGGTGACGGGATGGATTTCAGGCATCCTAATTTTGAAAATGAATCTTCACTAACCAAACATTTTTTAATGAATAAGGAGCTTCAGAATATTTGTGATTCCTACATGCAATCGCCTCTAATAAAAAAAAGATGCCAAGCTGGATTGGTAGAACACCATACAAATACAAGCATTTCATCTGGTGGAGGATGGCATGTTGATAAACGCAGCAAACAATTTAAAGCGATCCTTTATCTAAATACCGTTGATGATTCTACAGGTTATTTTTGCATAATTCCCCAGACTAGCAAAAAATTGGATGAATTTAAAACCGTACCAAAATTCCACGGGGATACTTCTATGACCAGATTCGAAACAGGAGAATTGATTGAGAAAGGAATTTTTGAAACTAGAGTAAAAATACTGGGAAATCCCGGTGATTTGATTCTAGTTGATACGTCAAACATCCACCGCGGTGAAGAAATTCAAAAAGGAAAAAGATACTCTTTAACTAATTATTACTATAACTAAAATGGAACAAAGAATACTTGATGACTGTTGGTCTAAAATAGGTCCACAGCAAAACAGAACAAAATGTCCCTTCCATAGGGTCAGGAACCTATTCAATCACTGCTCGAATTACATTGATAATGGAATTGAGGGAGACTTTGTAGAGGTCGGAACGTGGAAAGGAGGATGCTCAGCTCTAATGGGAAAAATGTGTGATCTTGAGCAAAAAAATAGAAAAGTTTGGGCTTTGGACTCCTTTGAGGGAATGTCAGAACCTGATGCGTCAGTAGATCTTTTGGAGGGTGAGTCAACTGCTCAAGTATGTTTCAAGCCTGAGGTTCAACTTCACAACTTTAACTTGCAAGATTTTGAAGACACCTGCTTCAAAATAGTTGGAGTAAACAGGGAGACCATGAAAATCCACAAAGGATGGGTTGAAAACACTTTGCCAGAAGTCGATAAAGAAATCGGTAAAATTGCCATTCTAAGAATTGATGTTGATTGGTATGAACCAACGCTTCAAGTTTTAGAATATCTCTACGATAAAGTCATTCCCGGCGGGGTTATAATCTGTGATGATTACGGTGCTTGGAAAGGTGCTAGACTTGCCATAGATGAATTCAGGGAGAAGAATGGAATTAAATCACCAATTCAACAAACACCAGCAGACGATTTCAGCAACCAGCCTTCTTTACTTGTAGGTACAGAACATTTTTGGGTAAAGGAATAATCAATGAAGATTCTTTTGGTTACCGCACACCCGGACGATGAAGCTATATGGGGAGCTGCAAGTTTGAGCGCTTTAGCTCAGAGGGGTTTAATTGATGTTCATGTTATTTGCCTTTGGACCGCCTGTGAGCCGATGGGATCTATCTCAGGAACATTGGATAAAAAAACGGACTATCTCAGGGAATCCCATTTTTATTCATCTGTGAAAGTATTGGGTTTTTCTGATTCTTTTATAGCAACAGAGTCTTACCCGGAAAAGCTTTCTACTGAAACTTTAGGGTTAGCCCTTAAGCAAGGTCTTAAAGAATTGGGGAAAAAACTGAATGATTTTGACATCATAGTAAGTCATTCCTATTATGGTGATGAAAGAAGACATCCACACCACATCAAACTTTTTAATCTAATAAGTGAACTTACAAAATCAACCGACATTGGTCATTCTTTTTTCAGTTTTATTCCAATAAAAACTCTTGGACATCGCCCGGTTTCAAATTCTATAAAAAGAGCCGGGAAATTTCAATTAATAGGTGAGTTTTTATGTCATCCTGAGGGTGAGATCAAAGAAAACTTTTCCCAATTTTGTCAGCAAGGGAAGGTTAAAATGTTTATTTGTCAGGGTGATCTTGAGACAAAAAGAAAGGCTATCAAGGAGTATAAAACAATAGACCTTATAAAACATGATAATGACTACGGGAGCTTTACTTCATCAACGGATTTTCTTTATTGTGATTACAAATCATCGGCTATAATCGATAAGTTTTTTTCATTGGACAAAAACTTTCAAATTCCTACTTATTTAACAAACGAAATGTAACATGGGATTAGGATTAGAAGACTTACGAATAATTAAAGAGATTAGAGGAACTGACAAAGGGGGAAATTGTGCAATCCTGGGTCATTGTACATTTTGGTACAATGATCAGGCTTCTCTTGAAAACTTTAAGGAGATTCTTGGATTTGATTCCGTTGAAACCTTCGATATAAACGGATCTCCAACACACAAATTAGACCTTCAAGAAAAACTTGATAGTTCTTTTCATAACTCGTACGATCTTGTAATAGATTCAGGAACTCTGTATAGTGTATTTGACGTAGCTAGTCTTTTTGAGAACATTCTATTCATGCTAAAAATCGGGGGGAAAGTTTGGCACCAAACGAATCTAGTAGGACATTTCGGTAGAGGCTACTGGTCAGTTTCCCCTTCAGTTTTGTACGAGTTTTATACGCAAAACAATTTTAGTGTGGATAGAATGGGTTTCTATATTAAAGGGATTGAGAAATGGGTAGATTTTAATCCTTTGTCTCATAATCTTATTTCCGCAGATGATAGATCATTTTCTTTCACTCAGGATCAAGCATCATACAGAGGTATGGTTAGAAACGACACGTCACTTATGTGTTTAGCGACAAAAAAATCTGAGGTCATAAAGATAAAAAAACCAGTCCCCACACACTATATTAAAACAAATGGAGTTTAAATCTATCATAATAATAGGAAAGGGTCCAAGTATCAAAAGGTGCTCCCGGGAAATTGTTGATAAATTTGACGAGGTTGCAATTTGCAACAGACCAAAATTTGAAGGATATGAGCACTTAATCGGAGAAAGAGCAAACTATGATTTTGCTACTAATCTGATTGACATTAGATATTATTCCGATGAATTTAAAGAGAAGCTCGGATTTAAAAAAACTATTCTAACGGGTAAAAATTCCGAATTGAGAAATAATTTCAACTATCACGATTTGGATCCTTCTACAGGTACTTTGGCTTTTTCTTACTTCTTAGAGAAAGAAGAATACAATCACATCGGATTAGTTGGTTTTGATTTGTTTGAAAAAAATAAAAACTTCTACTATTTCCAAACCTCGGAGTTAACAGAGAGTATGAAATATTTGGTTGGTAACGGAACCTTCACAGAGGACTTAGTTTTCACGAAAGACTCTGGGCACAATACAGAACTAACTAGGAAATACATGATGGAAATGTTCGAAAAGCATTCGGAAAAAAGGTTCACCTTGATAAGCGATTATGAATTTCAACCAAAACCAAATTTGAACATTCTTTGATGAACGAGTCCGTTTTTATAATACCGGCAAGAATGGGTTCTAAGGGGTTCCCTCTAAAAAACAGAAGCCTTTTTAAATACACCGCAGATAGCTTGTCGTCAATAGATCCTGGAAAAATTATAGTTTCTACAGACGATGAACAGATAAAAAAAATGGCAACTGATTTAGGTTTTTGTGTCCAACACAGATCCCAAAAAAACTCGGACGATTTTGCAAGTCTTAAATCTGTAGTTCTGGAAGTTTCAGAAGATTTTGATTTAAGTAACAAGACAGTGCACCTTTTGTATTTGACGTATCCGCAGAGAACCTTTGAAGACATACAAAAAGCGAGGAAGTTTTTCGATCAAACTAACGCAAATTCACTGCTGTGCAAAAAAGAAGCAAAAACCCACCCATACTTGTGCTTCGAGAATTTGGAGAACAATAAGGCTAGACCGATCATAAATCACCAGCTTTTTAGAAGACAAGACTATCCTTCATGCTTTGAGGTTAGCCATTTTATTTCAATCTTTAAATCAAAAGAATTGCCCTTCTTAAAGGATCAGTTGTATAATGATGAAACCGTTTTCTTTGAAATTGAAGATAAGATTGACGTTGATTATGAACAAGATTTTTTAAAACTATGAAAGTTAAAATTATTGCCGAGATAGGGATTAATCACAATGGATCGGTAGAAATTGCCAAAAAGCTTATCGATGCAGCATGTTTGTCCGGTTGTGATTATGTAAAATTCCAAAAAAGAACCCCGGAAATTTGCGTACCTGAAACAGAAAAACAAAAAATAAGGACAACCCCTTGGGGAGACATGACTTATTTAGAATACAAGAAGAAAATAGAATTCGGAAAGGAGGAATTCGATGAGATTGCTGCATATTGCGAATCCAAAAAAATAGGATGGTTCAGTTCGGTCTGGGACGAAGTTTCCGTTGATTTTATGTCACAGTACACTGATATTACCAAAATTAGTTCTGCCCTCATTACGAATAAACAGCTATGCACCTATGCACGCCAAAAAAATGCAAAGCTTATTATATCAACAGGGATGAGTACGGAGCAACAAATCGAGGAAGCGGTGACGAATTGCAATCCTGATGTGATCATGCACACCAATTCAACTTACCCGTGTCCGGTAGACGAATTGAATTTGAATTACATTAATTGGTTGAAGAACAAATGGAAAGATTCCGAAATAGGTTATAGTGGACACGAATATGGGTTAACAACAACTTTTGCAGCGGTGGCTATGGGTTGCCAATGGATAGAAAGGCATCTGACTTTGGAAAGAACGATGTGGGGAAGTGATCACTTAGCATCGGTTGAGCCACAAGGATTTATTAAACTGGTAAAAGGTATACGAGATATCGAAAAAGCTCTGGGAAAATACGGTCCTAGAGAAATATGGAGTGGCGAATCTGCAAAACTTAAAAGTCTAAGACCTTAATGAATATTTTTGTAGACATCGACCAGACTATTTGCACGTCACCAAAAAATCTGGACTATAGAGAAGCTATCCCCATCCAATCAAATATACAGAGGATAAATTCTCTATATGAGGAAGGTCATACGATTACATATTGGACAGCCAGGGGTACTGTTTCAGGAATAGATTGGAGAGAAGTAACAGAAAAACAATTCTCGGACTGGGGTGTTAAATACCATAATCTTCAATTCGGTAAGCCTTCTTACGATCTTTTCATTTGTGACAAGGCAATCAATTCCGACACCTTTTTCAAAGAGATTTGAAAATCTGAACTATTTTATTAGCAGCATCTCCCTTACCGAAAGGACAATCTGAAGAAACCCCCACTTTTTGTATGTGTAGGTAAAACAATAATTTAAGTGATTCCGGATCCCCCGCTAAAAAGGAAGTTTTACCAACGCTCTCGGGTCTTTCCGTTACCTTTCTACACACCAGGCATTTTTTGTTGAAAAAACTACATTCCTCTTGCAATCCGCCACTATCAGTTATAACAAGTGAACTTTCAGTAAGGACTTCTAAAAGGTCGTTTCTTTTTAAAGGCTCAACTACTTTCACTTTTTTCAAGATATCCCTATGATTAATTACGTTAGGGTTTGGATGGATAGGCAAAATAAATTCATACTGATTATTTTCACAAGCAAGGTCTTCTAAAACTCTAAACCATTCTGCTATTTTTTCGTGATTTTCTCTCCTGTGCAAAGTCACTAGAATTTTGTTCCCGTATTTACATTTCTCTTTGTAACCACTGATGTTATCAAGTCCAGTATTTCCAACGACATAAATCCCGTCCTCGATGCCCTCTTTTGTTAAGTTTAATTTGTTTTCTTCTGTTGGACAAAGGTGTATGGAAGCCAATCTTGAAATTATTTGCCTGTTCGTTTCTTCGGGGAATGGATTTTCTCTATCATAAGTTCTTAAACCGGCCTCCAAATGAATTACATCTATTTTCCTGTTAAATGATGCTAAAGCCATAGCCATAGCGGATGTGGTATCTCCTTGGACCAGAACGTAATTTACACCATCAAAAATTGTATCTGGTAAATTCAATAAACCTTGAATTATAGTGTCCAATCTGTTTGATCCTTCTTTTGAAATTTCAATCGAAAAATCCGATTCGACTTCAACCAAATCTGTATGCTGCCCTGTGAAAAGTGTTTTGAATTGTAATCCCTCCTCCCTCATGAGATGGATCAAACTTTTCACTTTGATGTATTCTGGACGCGTCCCGTAAACTATTAAAAACATTTTGTCTACTATTTCCAACCTAGTCTTATAAAATGATCGCAGATTTCTTTTCTCTTTTGGTTCCAGTCTGTTGATCTCCAGCTGGCCTTTTCGTCTCCCGAAAAATTCTGTTTATGTGCGGAGGTATCATTTTCAAAATGCTGTTTAGGAACCCATGTTTCTATTCCGCCAAGGATTTTAGCAGAAGCACAAAATGTAATATCTTCACCGGTATCGTACGTATAGGGATCGAATTGCCACATGTACTTAAGCCATTCCTTTCTGAAAAACCAAGAATGACCACCGAAAGCTGCCATTGTATCCTCATTTACTACACCGCTGTCGCCAAAACCACAATCGTTCTGGAAACTTCTACCGTTAGCGCAGACAATACAGTTTTTTTGCAGACTAAGTCTTAAGCAATTTTCTATCCATCCATTTGCAGGAATTATATCATCATCTAGAATCAAAATGAATTCCGAGTTGAAAAGATTTGATATAGCAAATCTTCCCCAAAATTTCGTATTCAATTCAGACTGAATTAATTTGATTCGATCTTTATATTTTCTTCGAATATCTGAAAGATCGACGTGTTGCTCGTTTTGGAGGATCACTATTAAATCTGGAGCTACGGTTTGGGATAGCAAAGATTCAATTTGCAATTCGAAGTAGTTCCTTTTGTAAGCTGTTAGGACAGCAACTATTTTATGACGATTAAACATGTTGTGACAATGTTATCTCTATAGTTTTTGCAAGATTTTGGTTCGAAAAGTATGCTTCATAAGTTTCAATAGCACTCGTTCTCATTGTTTCTAACCTTTCTGCATCTTTGGAAATTTCTGAAAGAATTTCTGGAATTTTATCAACGGATGACTCTTCTACCCTTATGGAGAATTGGCTCCAGTCTATAAAATTTTCTAAAGGAGCCGAATAATTATCTGCTATTATTACAGGGATACTTCCCATAGCCAGAGACTCAAAAAGTCGTACTGATGAGATCCCGGTTCCTCTAGGACATAAAGAAAAAACAGATTCTGCTAGAAGATTAATATACCTTCTTTTTGCTTCATAAGGTGTGTGAATGTCCAAGCCCCAGCCAACGCCTGAATCTGTGACATTTTCAGGGAAAAGTTCGGATAATCTTTTTCGTGACTGGTGTGCTCCAAGGTTTCCGGTAAATGAAAATTGATAGGTTCTTTTGTTATTTCGAAGACTAGTATCAAAATTTACTGCTTGATGTGGGATCGAAATAAATCTATCACCAATCATGGAATGTGGGGTGAAAACTAAATCTGAATCGGAGAAAATCAATTTTTCAGCCCAAATATGCTGACAGACGAAGATTCTTCTTTTCTGGCTTTCACATCGAGAAATAAAGGAGTTAGCACCATCAACTCCAAATTTGTTGATAAGAACTGCTAGTGAAAATGTAAAGAGCTCAAATTCGTCGGACAAATCCGATGCTTTTGATTTCAATTGAGAAAAAATCAATTCTTCCGTTTTGATGCAGTCATCAAAACCTATGTTTATGAATTTTTCATTAACCAACATTCTCGCCCATTTTTTTCCTCATGTAATTCAGGAGGTTTATTTTGTTCTGTACCCCTACAGTCCAATTTGCGTGAGCTACAAATAATTGTCTATCAAATTCAAATTCGTGATTATTCCAAGCACCTGCACCAACATGTCCAAACGTAAAGAAAGTCCTTGGTAGCATTTTGAATTTGATAGGGTGCCTACGTATCAGCATATTTAAAGCATTTTGGTCGTTGCCGTAAACATCAATATGATTCTTCACATCTTCCCAGAGACTGTAAAGTCTTGAGCTTGATCTTGCTACGAAAAAACCACAACACAATCCAGAAATGGAATCATCCTGAAAGGCAATATCAAAGTCACCTAGCTCCTCCAGAAGTTTTTCTTCAATGGGCTTGAAGAAATAAACATCGGCGTCAGAGTGGATGAAAACATCATCTTGTTTAATTGAGTGTAAAATAAGATCCATTTTTTTCTCCATAGTCTTATTCCATCCGGGCTTCATGAAATCCCCGGTTTCGCAATCCTGAGAAAACTTTTCCGCTATTAAATTGATGTTGGGGTTGGTTCTTTCAAGCGAGCTTTGCATCATATTGAATAGCTCCGTGTGTGAATCTGTGTAGCAGGTATAAAGGTTCATTGTTTAATTTGTAAATATTTCTTTGTAATTTTCGAACATCCAATCTTCGATAGTATTGAAACGAATTACCTTCTCGAGATTTTCGTTCAGGGCTTCCATTTTTGAAAAATAAATCTCTTCTGAGATTTCTGGAAGTTTATCACCATCAATAAAGATTATTCCATCTGGGTTAAAAAACTCGCAGATTCTTCGGGTTCCTCTATAAATTGGAATTGTATAGGTTGAAAAGCAATCGAGGATTTTTTCAGTGAAATAAGAGTCACAGATATCATTTTCTATGGCAACTGAAAACATGTAGTCGTCCAAGGCTTCCTCTTTTTTCCCAATTGGCTTTAACAGACTTCCATAAATATCAATTTTATCGGAATGTTGATTTGCATAATTTATTCTGAAAACTTGGCCCGGTGTCCAATTTTTGCTGGATGTGACCATCGAACATAACTTGTGTTTTTCTCTCCGACCTGGAAAATCAATCCACGTGCCCATTGCAGGAGCCCATTTGAATTTAGGATCAAGCTCTAGCAATTCGTTGTCGTATGTGAAAATATTTTCGTATACATCCAGTACAAGGGAAAGATTTTCCTTTACTTTTTTGTGAAAGGAACTATTGAAATGTCTTGATTCCAGTCCCCATAAAAACTTTCTTTTACCGTCGTTCCTTTCCGAAATACCTTTGTCTATATCACCATCAATATAAAAGGAGGAAGAATTTTCATTAGAAAAGTAATCCCAAGATATGTGTTGGGATTTTTTATGCAGGGTAGAACTATTGGTGTGGGAAAAATTCCCCGATTTCATATTAAATCTCATACCTATTTTTCTTTTATAAAAAATCCATCTCCCCAGGTAAATCCCGCCCAATTTGTTTTGACCAACTTGAAACCGAAACGTCCTAGAAATTCCTCAACTTGATGCAAGCGAGAACAATTTTCATAGAGTTCCTCGATATTCAATTCTGTCATTATGTAGTCGATTTTTTCCAGTGTTTGAATTCCACCTTTGAACACCTCCAATTCGTACCCTTGAACATCAATATTGATGAAGTTAAAATCATCCCGTTCAAAATCAACATCATCAAGCCTAACCATTTCAACGATTTCTTTATCAGGAAAAGTTATATGTGGGTATTGAACTAAATGCAAACTTGGTTTTAAGATGGACGAAGATTGACCTCCATTAGCTTTCTCAACGTACATTTCAATTTCACAGGAGGAAGAACCTAAAGCTTTTTTTATGAGTGGAAACCTGGATCCAATATTTTCCTGGAGTTTTTTGAAATTATCACTTAAGGGTTCGAAGAAAATTCTATTTTGGATTTGTAAATCATCATAAACGGGATTTTCTTCTCCATGGTGAGCTCCGATATGAAGAACACCTTTTATATCAAGTTGATATTCTTTCTGAAGGGATTTTAAGTCAAGTAGCACAGCTATATTTTTTTAAATTTGTATTCGAGTTCTTCGTGGGGCCCTTTGATAGTTTTATAATCCATTCCCGTCCAATCTATTTTATGACCTTCATCAAAAAGATCTTGAAGAAATTTTTCGCTTATCGAAAATTGTGTACCAAAGCGATTGGGAACTTCGTTATTAACTCGATTTACTGGAACCCCAACTATGCAAGATTCTTTAAAAGACTTCATCCGCATTGACAAAAAATTGCTCATGAAGGGGTTGGTGTAAACCAGTCCATTCTCCAAAGAATTAGGACTTCGGAAATAAATGCTTTCTACGATGCTTAAGATATCTTTTTTTCTAAAAACGTGCCCGTCTAATGAAAAAGGATACCCGAAATCATACTCCGATGATTTCCATTCCCATGTAAGATAATTTTCATTTTCCAAAAAGGGAGGGTGAGAGTACCAAGAATTTGCTGGATGAGAAAATTTACAATTCTTGCCTAGTCTTAAAGAAAAACACACTTCATTAGCTGCGGGTGAAATAGGATTTTCAACTCTGCGATAAAAAAGAATATCGTCAACCAGAAAGCAAACCATCTGAGATGCTTGGTTTATTAAAGATACAGTTTGGTCTCTAAAGTTTGACTCCTTTAAGAAAGAAACCCCTTGAAATTCATCCTTTAAAACTTCATATCCCTTTTTATAATCTGGGTCGAATTCATACAAAACACTGACAGAATTTATGAGTCCTCCGCTCATGAAATGGAACAACGATTCCAGAAGGGACCTTAACTGCATCGGTCTATTTTTTGAAAACACGATGAAATCAACTTTCTGCATGAAAATTATAGGATCTGAACACCTTTTAGTTTCCAGTTTTTCCGAAACACAAACCCTCAGTTGTGATAAAAAAACAAAGGAACAATATGGATTTTTTATTCAAAGACCTGGAATTTTATTACATCAACCTTGACAGGGATCAGGAGAAATCAAAGAGGTTAGAAATTAAGCTTGATCTTTTGGACGTTCCGCTATCACAGGTTCATAGAATCAAAGCCCATGAAAATGCAGAATCTTATTTGGGAATACTATCCTCACAAATAGAAGCGATTGAAAAAGGATTGGCTGGAAAAAAACCCTTCGTGGTTTTAGAAGACGACGTTGAAATCAATAACTACATAGAAACAATCCCTTTGCACGAGCTTAGTCAATGCACCTATCTCGGCCTTTCGTCCTGGGGGCTAGATTTTAACACTGAAAGCCTAGCTAAACTAGACTACATTCAGGTTTTTCCTATAGAATCAGAGACCAAATTATCCAGGATCAAAAATATGTTTAGTGCTCACTCGATTCTTTATCACGATAACGAATATACACATGAGCTGCTTAAAAATCTCTATTTGGTTAAGGAAGGAAAGCCTTTCAAAATAAAGAATATTGATTACGATCTCAGGTATTTTGGAAAGTCAACGATCCCATGTGATATTGTAATGGCTTTGATGCAACACCATTATTTTGTAACAGCACTGAAAATTCCTTTCTTTTTTCAGATTGGTGAACACGAATATTGTACAAGAATAAATATAAGATAACTGATACAGCATGGATAAAATTTATGCAAATATGGCAACCATACCTAAAAGAATTCCTCTTTTAGAAAAGGTGGTTGGATGTATACTACCACAAGTAGATCATTTGAACATTTATTTGAACAATTTTGAAGAGGTTCCGTGGTTTTTAGAAAACGAAAAAATTTCGGTTGTAAGATCACAGGAATTCGGTGACAGAGGAGATGGTGGAAAATTTTTCTGGGCAGATAAGGTTGATGGATATTATTTTACGATAGATGATGATATCATTTATCCCCCAGACTATGTGGAAAAACTTAAGGAGGCTTTGGATAAGAGGGGTAAAAAATGTGTGGTGGGTGTACATGGGGAAATGTACCCCGACGTTATACGTCATTGGACAAAAGACAGACTTAAAACATATCACTTTTATTATGATAATCCGGCTGATACGCCAGTTCATATTCTTGGAACCGGATGCGCTGCATTCCACACGGATAAGTTAAAAGTAAACCCAGCCGATTTTAAAACCCCAAACATGGCGGACGTTTGGTTTGCCTGTATATGCTCCAGAAATTTATTTTTCCGCGTTGTTATTGCACACCCTCGGGGATGGCTAAATATTCTGCATATTCCAGAAGAAGAAACCTTGTGGGGAAAAACTGTTAAATTTGAGGAAGAAAATCCAGATAAATATTCTAAAGAGGTTGAAGCTATCCAAGAATGCCTACCGTGGAGGGGGATTCAGGATGTAAATTGGTAGTATGTTCAAAATTCAAGGAAAAGAGAGTGAAAAGATTTTAGTGTTTGATCTTGACGACACTTTGGTCAGGACTGACGCAAAAATCAAAATCTTAAACAGAAAAACTAAGGAGGTATTAAGAGAACTTACCCCTCAAGAGTTTAATCAATTTGAGAAAAAAAAGGGACACATCCTGAACTTTGATGATTTTGATAGTGCTGAACTTCTTAGACAAGGGAGAATGATCCACGAAATTTTTGAAATTCTTAAAAAGTCTTATAGCAAAAAAATACCAGTTGCGATCTTGACAGCAAGATCTTCAAGTGAATTGGTCAGGGATTTCTTTTTACAAAATGGGATTGATATCCACCCAGAACTTGTAATTGCAATAAACGATCCTCAATTTAAACACGAAGGAAGTATCCCAGAAAGAAAAAAGAAAGCTATTGAAGAATTGATTGATCTTGGGTTTAAAGATCTCACTTTCTTCGACGACCACGAAGACAACTTGAAACTTGCTAAAGAAGCTGAAGGATACAAGGGTGCTACGGTTAAAACAATAAAAGTTTACTGATTCTTTAATTCCTCTATAACTAAGGGGAGAATCTTTGAAAGGTGTTCAATATTAAGCTCAAGGACTTCCGGGTTTTTTGCACTAAGCAAAAGCACTGTAGTTTCTAGCACACCCAAAACATATTCTATTTTATTTTCCTCCATTTGAATTTCTTGATTTTGTACTGAATATATAATTCAAATCAAAGAAAATCAAAAAATGGAAAATTTAAAACTTTACGAAAGCTTTGTTGATGAGCTGAACGAAGGAAAAGTAGCAAAAGGTCTGATGCACAAACTCTTGGATGTTCCAGAGGGCGAAAAGATTTCTTCTAAATATAAAAGCGGTGAAGAATTAGCTCATGATCTTTTGATTGCTGTTAAAAAAGCTAAGATCGTTGCAGATAAGGACGTAAGAAAGAAAGCTACTTCTATGCTTGCTTTTGCCGGCAATTGGCCAAGTGAGGGGAAGAATACTGTAATCGATAAAGCTCTCAGGGCTATAAAGAAAATAGAAATACAGGGGGTTCCCCTAAATTAATCATTCTTTTCCTGGTCCCTCATTTTTTGACCGTATTTGGCCTTTAATTTTTGCTCTCTTTTCTCAACAGAGGGCTTCACGAACTCTTTCCTTTGAAGGAGTTCTTTTTTTATTCCCTGTTTATCGAATTTGTTTTTAAGTTTCTTAAGGGCTCCTTCTAAGTTTTTTTCTTTTGACAAGTTTATGTAAATCATTTCCTATATATTTTTGAATAAACCCTCTTCCATCATTCTATCGAAAACAAAATTAGGGGATATTTTTCGGGTGCACTCAAATGATTTGTTTTCCGGGCAGAGTCCTGCATGATAGCAAGCAAACTTATTCTTGTGTTTTTCTGAATTCCAACACCCATGGCAAACCTCTTTGTTAATAATTCTGATGTTGTCTTCCTTGAATTCATTAAATTCCATAGTGGCTCCCGAAATCATGACTACCTTTTTACCACAAGCCCAAGCTAGCCAGGATAATCCCGAAGAAACCCCAATAAAAAACTCACAGTTGTGTAAATACCATACTCTTTCATCGAGAGGAATTTGACCATTTCTTTTGATTACATTCCTCAAGTTGCTTTTTTCTTTGGATATTGATACTACCTTTAATCCCTGGGCTTGAATTTTTTCTACTAATTTTTCCCACCCAATTTGGTTATTCCACAATTTCAGTCCATCAGTGGAAGCAAATTCAGAGATACACACGTATTTTTCTTGGATGGGTCTTTCACCAGGTTTAGGATTTTTTATCTTAGTTCTTATTTCTCTTTCTTCCAATCCCAAAGCATCCGAACAAATAGCTGAAAGGGGAATTGAGTGTGGATGCCTTGGATTTTTAAATTCGTCTTGTAAATTGATATTATCGACGAAAAGTGGACCCCTTTTCGATTGAAAGTTTTTGTGAAGCTTCTGAGTTTGGTTTCTTTGATCCTGTACGATTACACCATAAACAACAGGAAAAGTTGCGTACCATTTGGGATCTTCCATATCGCAAGAGTCAAGCGGGAAAAATTTAATATCCGGATAACTATCAATGAAAATATCGTGGATTGAACACTGTAGGGTTAAATTACATTCGTGCTTAACCCTAAATTCTTCAGCATAGGCAACCCATGAAACAGTATCACCGATTGTTGAAGTTGTAAACAGCAAGCACACATCCTTTCCTTTTAGATCCATTTTATGGCTAGCTAAAAGAGTATTATCGCACCAAACTTCAGTTCTCCAATTTGTAAAATATTTTCTTGAAGCTTTTGTCCAATGGTTAATTTTTATTTGTGATTGGTGCAACACTTCACCGCTTAGGTCATCATAAAAAAGAACACTGAAAATTCTAGGGTCTAGGGGCGATCCGTTTATTTCTACTCCCGGACCATTCCGGAAAGAAAAAATAATCTCAGGATCCTCTAAATTTTGGTGGAAATCTTCAAATTGTACTTCCTTTTCTTCCGAGCTAATTTTAAAAAAAGCTTCATTGTAAGATCTTAAATCTTCAGAATTGAAAGATTCTATAATTCTATTTAAAACGTTTTCTACGCTAGGTTTGCATTCAAAGGTGGGTTTGTTTTCCAAACAAGTATGAATGAGTGTAACCGATTGGATATTTCCCCAGTCTCTTAATGAATATTCTAAGTTTGAAGCACAGTGAATTTTGCAGGATCCCTCCACATAGGAATACTTATAGGATTGACTACCATTTCTATATGGAGCTCGAAAATATGGATGAATCGAGCTACCTAGCTGAATAATATTAGTATCTGTCGTACCAGCAAGATGTAGAATTCCAGAATCCATCGTGATGACACAGCAGGAATTATTTAAGATATACCACGTTTGATCTAAGGTGGTTTTATTTGTTAGATCAATCACAGAATCAAGTGCAAACACTGGTTTATCTTGCTGTAAATGATCGGAATATTCCCCCGAGTTTTTACCAACTGCAACAACGGGAATGTTTTCAGCAGCTAATTTTTCACACAAGGCTCTCCATTTTTCTTCCTCCCAAGTTCTCGATTCCCATGATTGCACAGGGTGTATCACGACATACTTTTCAGGAAGATTGAAATTCTGCATGCACGCCGAAAAATCGTCAGGAAAAAAATCACAGCTTAATTCCTCGGGAGTTAACATAAAACCCAAATCTTTCGCATGGAATTGCCTTATGTCACACATAGCGTGTTTAAATTCAATACCCATCGGATCCCTCTTTCCAAGAAGATGAAAAGACTTGTGGACGTCGTATTCTTTTTCTAAATCATCCAAAGAAACATCATTGATATGAATGCTCCTAGAAACATAGGGATTATTTTTGAGAAGCCACGGGGATGGTGAAACTACAACAACCTTAGTTTTGTAAGTTTTGGCTATTTTCCTGATAGTAGGTGTTGCACAAATTAAATCACCTATCGAAGGAGTTGTCGTGTAAAAAACCGGCAATTTCATCTCTTTTCTATTGTCAAAGTTGGAAAATATTTTAGGAATAGATCTCCTTTAACGTTTCTGATTTTTTGTATTCTTCTTTTGATCTCCTCATAAAAATTCCAGGCCAGTGGAACGAAAGCAATTTTTTGCTCCCCTGAAATTGATTCTAAAAAATTAGGTCCCAAAATTCTAATATTTCTTCCAGGTGTCAAAAGTTGTTGTTTCAAAGGGTTATCATCCAAAATAAAATCCAACTGGATATTACCGAAGTTGAGAAGGGTGTTGCCCTTAGCTGCCGCTCCATAACCGGCTACAAGATATCCATCGTTTTTCAATTCCAGGATTTTCTTTGCCAAGTTCTCAGTTGCAATGTAACAGTTCAAAGCATATTTGGGATACGTAAGAGGACTCAAAATCCCAAGTTTTTTCTCGGAATCCAAATTGAGTTGTACCCCTGGTTTTTCTTCTTTTTTATTTGATGAGATCACAAAAACATAACTTGTGCCATGTACATCTGTTTTAAAAATATCAACAAGGTGTAGCCCACATCTTTCAACAAGGGTCTTCATAGAAAAAGAATTGAAAAAAGAAACATGCTCGTGGTAAATTGTGTCAAACTCATTATTCACAACCATGTTCGCTTGAGAAGTTTGGATAAAAAGATGTGTTTGATCGTGCATGATTTTTTTACACGCCAAAAGAAAATCTTCTACGTGGCGGGTGTGGGCAAAAACATTTTGAGCAGTTATTATATCAAATTTTTTGTTTCCAAACTTTTTTAGGGTTTCCTGATTGAAATAGTCGCATATGACTTCATGACCTTTCTTCAAACAATCTTCAAACAAATTCGATGCAGGATCTATCCCGTGAGTTCCGAGTCCAATTTTCTTATAGGAGTCCAATTGGCTTCCATCGTTACAAGCTATGTCTAAGATTTCTTTGGCCTCTGGGAAGTATTCTAAAGTTTTTTCAGCGAAAAAATCAAAATATTTTCTCAGGGTTTCACTTGTACCAGAAACATAGAGGTAGTTTCTGAACATCAGATCTGGATTTATTGCACAGCTAAGCTGCAGATGGAAGCAATTTTGGCAAACGTTAAGCTGAAGTGGATATTTACTTAATTCTTCCCCCTGGTGATAGCTGTTAGCAAGGGGCTGTAAGCCAAGGTCCAGAATGGTTCTGAGGTCTTGAGATTCACAAGCTAGGCAGTTTTCTAATCTTACAAAATCTTCTTTAGTACTTTTTGACATCTGATCTGTTTGAAAAAGTTATATCGTCGAAATTTGAAATTATTTCCTCGCATATGGATTCTACAGAATCTGAGAATTTGAAATCAAATGCTTTTTCAAACTTACCACAATCTATCGAAAAATTATAAGACTTAGTTTGTAGCTTAGAATTTATAGAAGGGTTATTACCACCGTCAATTTCTTCGATAGGAAATCCGGTACATTCACTTACCTTTTTCGCTATCTGTTCTGCAGTCATATTGAAAGACGCAAGGTTGTAAATTCCGCGGAGGTCCTGTTTATTTTCGATAATTTTTTTCAAGCAGGAAACTAAATCAGAAATTCCTAAAATTGGTCTCATGACATCCTTAACATATAACTTAATGGATCCATTTTTTTTACCGTTAAAAATCATAGAGTTGATCATCACATCACTTCTTGTTCTTGGTGAAAACCCATTGACTGTTCCAAATCTTAGAGAGTAATACTCTATGTCAAATTTGTTGATGTAAAGATCAATAACATGTTTTGTAATATCGTAATGGTTGTGTGGGATAAAATCGGTGTAGGTCTCGTCTACCCTTTGTGAACCAGAGTTTCCATAGACGCTTGAGCTGCTTGCGTAGATGAATTTTTGGGTGGAGGATATTTTTGAAACCAAAGATAAAAAATTTTCGATGTTATTTCTGAAAGCATTCTGTAGATCTCCCTCACACATATTGACGCTAGAGTGCCCAGCCAAAAGGATAACCACATCAAATCCGCTTACAAATCCTCTTGAAATTTTAGAAAAATCATCTTGTATGGTGGTGGAACTCGGTTCAGAAAACCAACAAGAATCAAGGATTGTTAGTTCATAGTCAGGAACTAAATCTTTTTGGAGTCTTGACCCTATGTAGCCATCCCCTCCTATAATTAAAATTTTTTTCATAAGTTAAATGCAAAATTTATGTGTCTCAAATAAATGAAGAAAAACCAGGAGGAAATTTTATTCCCTATTTTTGATTCTATTTTTTTCATTATTTCAATAGGACCTTCTAACACTTCTTTATCCGAGAAGTAAACAGTTTCATCTAAGTAATAAATTATCACTCTACCAGAGGAGTTTTGAGCTTTTATTTGATCAACAAGAACTTCAAGTGATTGACCCTCTAAATTATAATTTGCGATTATAGAATAGATTTCTGCTCCGGATGTTTCGTTAAAAAGTACTTCTTTATCAGGAAATATTTCTTTTATGAGATTTTCGCTGGATTTAGAAATCCATGGAGAAATGATTGAAATCTTTTTAAATCTCGATAGATTGTTTTCAATCATCAGGCTGTTCAACTCCTTATAAACAGGGTTGTAATCCAGAATAGTTTCGCATGAGCGGTATTTATGTCTGCCAAAAGCAATATCAAGATTGGCATAAAAGTTTTTTTCTATCTCTTTTCTCGATTCCGAATCTTTCCTCGCATTCCAAGTGTACAAATTTCTTGGAACATGTAACCAATTTCCTATGCTAGTAAGAAAAAGTATTCTATAAAAATCTTCCGAAGAAGCTAGATAATCTTTAACAACAAAATTCAAATCCGGATAATTCTTGAAGCACATACCTAGGCCAAAAGCAAAATATCCGAGGTTATTAATGTAGTCTATTTTCGGAAAATATGAATCAACCTTTTCTATAAAACTCCCTCTGTTGTAAACGTATCCCAAAGATTTTATTTGACCTGAATCCTCATGAATTTCCTGAAGATCACAAGTTAAAACTGCAACTTCAGATTTGTATTTTCTGATTAATGAATCATAGACTGATAAAATTTCTGGATCTATTTTGTCATCTGAGCAAACAAGCAAAATGTATTCAAATTCCGTTGGTATGAATTTATTGGGTTGCCAATACATTTCCTTCTTTCTCGATTGATTTACATACTCAATTTTAGGGTTATTATCGATCTTATCCAGAAGTTTCTGCTTGGTGTTGTCACTGCTGAAATCGTCGGTCACGAACCATTTCCAATTTTCATAATTTAAAGAAAGAACATTTTCAAAAAGTTGATCGATGTAATTTTCACAATTATAGAAGGAGGTGTAAACTGCAAATTGAGTTTTTGCTTTCATAAAATTAACTCCTAAAATGCAATCTCTCCCTATGTATTTCTGATCCTTCTTTTTTTACCAAAATCTCTAAGAAATTAAGTCCTTCCTCGCGGTCAAAATTTCTGTTTGGTGATGGGGCAATCCAATAGTTGACCTGAGGGTACAAGGACATTAAAGAGGTATACACGTGATTTTGATGGTTGTCAAAAATAGAAAACTCATAATCACCTGTGCAGTTGAAACTTGAAACAGTAATAATATTTTGCTTTCTGTCGAAATCTAATTCGAAGTCCAAACAATATGATTCCCCTATTTTTTCTCTGAGCATGGGAACCTGTACCCTACCATTATTTTCCCAAAAATCGGGATTAAATTCTAAAAAATCTCTTTGCTCGTTCCATCTGAAAGCACACCTCATATTCTCTGGGAAATCCCCGGATGCACCTACATATCGTCTGTTTTGATAAGTGATTTTAATCTTGGTTCTTGGATCGTCAGAAATCCAGGAGTAATGTTCTATGAATGCAACCTCTCTGGGAATTGCAATAGTATTTGAATAGTCAGCATTAGGGTCATTGTAAACGAAATCTGAATCAAAATAAAATCTTTGAATTCCGCCATACCTTTTCATCCAATAAATGCTTTTTCTGAGAAAGTTATTCAAAAAAAGACCTTTTTTGATCGTATGGTTTTTAAAAAAAATTCCATATTGATCGAAGGAAGGATTTGTTTGCACAAAATCTAAAACGCGAATAATTTGGTCCTCTGTATAAATTTCATCTCCATCAAGGTAAATTAGAAGATCGCAATCCTGTTTTATCAAAAAGTCTAAACATAAATTTCTACTTGAATCCTCATCTAAAAGATTCCTGCCTGATGTTGTTACAAGAAAATCCAGCTTGTGTTTGATTAATTTTTCTAAAGTGTCTTGGTTGTTTTCACTTATACCAAGGTCAAAATAATCTCTGAACATGCCACTATTACAGGCTATAATGAAATTGAATTTTTCCTTCAGATTGATCCAGGGGGCTAAGCAATCATCCACATAATCAGCGCAATTATAACAAGTAAGAAGTATTCCGATTCTCATTTTCTAAAAATTATTTTTTGTAAACCCAGTAACTATTATTGAAACGAAGTTCTTTCCCTAAGAAAAAATCATCAACCGCGTTCTTTACTCCTGAGTAAGTTGTATAGTCGTGTCCTGAAATTATCCCTCCTTTTTTTACTTTAGGAAACCAAGAGATAATGTCCCTGTAGACATTTTTGTAGTCATGAGCAGCATCAATAAAAACAAAATCCAAACTCCTATCTTCATACAAATTTGCGGCCTTAAGGGATTCTATTCTGATGGGGTTTAAATATTCACGAACAGGAAAAGTATTTTGAATGAAGGTATAGTAAAGCCAATCCTTATCTTCGGATAACGATGGGACATAGAAAGGAGAATTAGGATCAAGATGTTCTTCAGATCCATTCCAGGTGTCTACACAATCAAATTTGATCCTTTTACCAGATCTGATTATTTCTGTTGCCATGTAGGCCGAACTTCTGCCCTTCCAGCATCCAATTTCGACAAAATGAGATCCATCCGGAAATGTATCGACCATTTCGCTATAAAGTTGTTGAAAGTCCATCCAATCTTCTCCGATGGTATGATAGAAATGTTCCATTATAAATTTACTATTTTTACTTTGACTGGTTTTTCTTCCTCTGGATTTTTGCTTGGATCGAATGAAATCGTTATTTTTGATCCAATCTTTATTCTCTCCTGAACTGCAAGTTCAGCAATCGTATCTTCTATATATTTTTGAAGTAAACGCTTGAGAGGTCTAGCACCATACTTCGGATCATATCCTCTTTCCGCAATTTTTTCTTTTAGATCTTTGCTTATGCTAATCTTGTATCCTATTTCTTCAAAACGTGGATACATCTTCTTTATTTCAACTTCGATTATTTCTAGAAGGTTCTCTTTGGTTAGAGAATTAAAGTAAATTACTTCATCAATCCTATTTAAAAACTCTGGTGTGAAAGTTTTGTTTAATTCTTTACGAATTAATTCGTTTGAATTTGGTGAAGGGGTTTCGCTTGTTTCAAATCCCACAGATTTACCAAACTCCGATGCTTTTCTCTGTCCCACATTGGAGGTCAGAATGATCAAACAATTTTTGAAATTTATTTTTCGGCCCAAACCATCTGTAATGTGTCCTTCGTCCAGAATTTGCAATAAAGAATTAAAAATGTCGGGATGTGCTTTTTCGATCTCGTCGAATAAAACTACTGAATAGGGTTTTCTTCTAACCTTTTCTGTAAGTTGCCCACCATCCTCGTGACCAACATAACCAGGAGGAGCCCCAATAAGTTTGGTTGAGTTAAATTTTTCTGAATACTCAGACATATCAACTCTAATCAAGGCATCCTTGTCGCCAAAAATGTTTTCCGCTAGTTCTTTTGCTAGTTGTGTTTTACCTACGCCGGTAGGACCTAGAAAAATAAAGGATCCGATTGGTCTATTGGGATCTTTCAAACCTAATCGATTTCTAAGAATGGCACTTGATATTTTTTGAACTGCCTCAGTTTGACCAATCACCTTTGATTTCAAAAGACTTTCAAGTTGTGCCAATTTTTGATTCTCAGATTGACTAATTTTTTGAAGTGGTAAACCAGTCATCATCGCTACAACCTCTGCAACCCGGTCGCCATCTACAACTTTCCTCTTTTCTTTCATTTTTTGCTCCCAGGATTTAGTTTCTAGCTCAATATTGAGAGTAATCTTCTTTTCAAGATCTCTGTATTTTGCAGCTGCTTCATAGTCCTGTTTAGAAACTGCAGACTTTTTATCCTCTCTCGTTTTCTCGAGATTTTCCTCCAGTTTCAAAAGAGCATCAGGAACTTTTACTTGGGTAAGCTGTGCTCTGGAGCCAGCTTCATCCAAAGCATCCAAAGCCTTGTCTGGAAAATTTCTATCCGTGATGTATCTTTCGGTCAACCTAACACACACCTCAATGGCTTCGTCGGTATATTCCACGTTGTGGTGATCCTCATATTTGCTTTTGATGTTCTTCAAAATAGTAAGGGTTTCTGCTGGTGTAGGTGGATCAACTATGATCTTTTGGAACCTTCTTTCAAGAGCAGCATCCTTTTCGATGTGAGTTCTATATTCGTTTAGAGTCGTTGCCCCTATGCATTGGATTTCCCCCCTGGCAAGAGCAGGTTTGAACATGTTTGAAGCGTCCAAAGAACCTGAAGCACCACCAGCACCAACGATAGTATGAAGCTCGTCGATAAAGATGATGATATCCTTATTCTTGCGAAGCTCTTCTAAGATTGCTTTGATCCTTTCCTCAAACTGGCCTCTATACTTTGTCCCAGCAACTACAGAACCAATATCTAAGATCATGACTTTTTTATTCAGTAGATTTTTTGAAACCTTCCGCTGAATAATTCTTAAAGCAAGTCCTTCGGCAATTGCAGACTTGCCGACCCCGGGCTCTCCTATCAAAACAGGATTGTTCTTTTTCCTCCTAGCTAATATTTGGGAAACCCTTTCAATTTCACTGTCCCTCCCAACAATTGGATCTAGTTCTCCTCTTTGTGCAAGTTCTGTCAGATCTCGACTAAAAGTGTCTAAAGCTGGGGTCTTTGTATTGGAAGAAGATCTGAAGTCTCCTGATAAATCGTCGTCATCGTCATCCGGCCTCATCCGACTAGAATTTACTGGAAGTTGTTTACTAACCCCATAAGAAGGGGTTGAATTCTGGTTTTTTTGCATTGATCTCCTTTTCATTTTTAAAAAAAATCAATGATTTATACCCCCCAAACCAGTTAAGATTTCGGTGAATTGCTTTTAATTTTCCGTCCAGTGCTTGATTTCTTCTTGAGTTGGAAACCCAATATCTTTGGTGCACCTTCTGCAAACTCTTTTGAGTAAAAAGCCGGAACTAGAAGTTTGACAATTTTTTATTTCATAATCGTGATGCAAGCAGTCCTGCTGAATTTTTTCGAGCTCTTTTTCAAGACCTCGGATGTCACTCTTGATTTTTTCTGCCTGTTCCCTCTTTTCTTGTGTCTCTTTATTTATGTCATTAGGTTCTATTCCCATAGATTAAAAACACTTTTGGCTATTTATTAATTATTTGCAAATAGAATCTGCAATAGAAATAGCCCATGGAGATTTTGTCTTATATCTCGGGGTTATCCCTAGAGATTCAATCATACCTACAGCAGCTCTTAGTACAGAATTTGATTTGTATTTCGGATCTGGATTTAAATCTATATCGATGTAGTCCGGTTTTTCAAACCCCATACCAATTAGGATCTGAGCAGCGGCAACACTAAATTCCACCTCTTTCCACAGCCTTTCGTACCTGTCCTTGATTCTTTCACAAATAGTTTTGGAATAAAGAACATGACCACCTCCACTTCCATAATGTAAAACTATTACTGTAGCGAAATTTGTTTTCCCGCCCTCATTGTGGGAATCACAACCGATGTAAACACGGTGGGATGGATTCTCTTCTATCCAATTTTTTAGATAGATGCTTAGATTTATCTCCTTTCTATCTGACAAACGCTTCCAAGTAAAAATTTTTTCCATAACAAGGATTTATTATTTTATATATGTAACAAAGTTTTGTACCGGCCATAAAATAAAATATGGAGAAAAAAGTAAAAGTTTGGTGTAATGGTTGTTTTGATGTTCTCCATAGGGGACATATAGAATTACTCAAGTACGCTAAAAGCTGTGGAGATTATTTGATTGTGGGAATTGATTGTGACGAAAGGGTTTCCATAAACAAAGGAAAAAATAGACCAGTTAACAATCAAGAGGATAGGAAGATTTTGTTGGAAAGCATTCAATATGTAGACGAGGTTGTTGTGTTTTGCAGTGATCTAGAGCTGGTTGAAAGGATTAAAGAATCTGAGGCATCCTTCATGGTTTTGGGTAACGATTATGACTTGGAAAAAGTGATTAGACCCCAAAATTTACCCGTTCATTTTTTTCAAAAAATAGAAGGATATTCAACCACTCAGACTCTCACTCAAAAGACAAAACCAAATTTGAATATATAGAGAAAAAATCTCTATTTTGGATCAGGTCCTTAATCTCAGCGCATTTGGAGAAGTTATAGAAAATCCCAATAAAATGGAAAGGGGTCAGGATGATTTTACTTTTCATTCTTTCATGAAAAACAAGTCTACAGAAACTAAAAACGATCGTAGTGCGGTTGACTGTGTCACGAGGGAAGCACTTTGTCACACTGCCCAAATTAAGTTGCTGCACTGGCAAACACATTCGTTCGCCGAACATAAGGCTTTGGATGAACTTTTCGGTAATTTTTTACAACTAACCGACGAGTTGGTAGAATCGGTTATGGGCAAATACGGAAGACCGTCACTTACCCCAGAAATGGCAACATTTACAGTCATGAACTACCACAATCCAGAATCACCTGATGGATTGAAAATGTACATGCTGAAGCTTAAAGAATGCTACGAAGTGAAATGTAAAAAGGCTTTCAGTCCAGAAAAGGATCCAGAGATTTTGAATATCATAGACGAGATTCTGTCCACTATAGATAAAACAACTTACCTCTTAACTTTAAAATGAAAAATTTAAAAGACTTTACCTCTTTTTCTAATAGAGAAATCTCTATCGAAGAAAGCAACTATCCTCCGGGAGCGGAATCAGATCCAAATGCTCCTTGGAATCGTGAAGAATCAGATCTTGTAAGGGTTGAGCAAATCCCGGCTTCAAGGGATAAATTCGAAATGATAGCTTCCGATTATTCTGAGTTCGCAATTCTCAAAGAAAAAGAATCAGGAAAACTTTACCTTGTTGGGTTCGATATATCAGATCCAGAGTTTAAAGATTTTTTAGAAGTTCCCAGAGACTTTGTCGGTAGAGATGAAGATGGAGATCCTGAATATGATTATAGATGGGAGGATGCAGAAATAGACGATTCAGCAATAACCAACTATGCAACATCGCAGGTTAAATCTGGAAAAAAAGGAGTGGGTTTGGAATCTTTTGAAAGTGCCGAAGTTGCAGAAATAGATGAGGAACTAGCTAAATCTATGACAGAAGATCTAAAAAAATGGGCAGCAGATCCAAGATACAACAAAGGAGGAATAGGAAAAAATATGCTGAAAATGGCAGAAGTCCTTGATAACATGTTAAAAGAAATCAAATAAATTATGCAAAATCTTAAAAATTTCGAATCTTATATCGCTGAATCCAAAATGGTTGAGGCAGAAGGAATTCATCCAGCAATAAGACAAAAACTAGCTGACTATATTAAAGAAAATCCGAAGGCAACTTATTCAGAAGCTAGAGATTTTATTTCCAGCGCTATTAAGGGGTGGAAATTGTCAGAAGAAGATTTTGAGGAAGCTAAGAAGCTTTAAACTAAACCCTGAAGAAAATCTCCAAAGTTTTTGATTTGGAACCTCTCGGGATAATTTCTGTTTTCCTTTAATTGTGGAATATAAAGATGCATATTCCAACTTTGTTCGAACCTTTCTGGAGCCTCTTTGTAAGAAGCTTCGCTTTCATCCTGAATATCCCTGGTGAATTGCCACCCCATAAATAATTCTGCAGGGGTTTCAAATCCGTAAAACTCCAGAACCTCTCGCTGCATATCAACAGCATCTTTAACTCTCCAGTTTTGACCTATTAGAACAAAACCTGCCTTTTTGCCTTTTATGGTGCTGGCCTCTCCCATATTTGAATGCATATTTTCAATCCAATCTAGTCTTTCGATCAGCTTCTGGTAGATGGCATTTGCAGTACCCCATCTCTGGGAACTAAAGAAAATCACCGCATCTGATTCATACAAGGGGTTAACAATTTTCCAAAGTTCGTCATCTTCAAAATCGTGACTAGCCCAGCACCTTAAATTTCCTGTAGGATTTTTTTCTTTATTCTTTACTTTGGAAGCTTTAGCTCCACATTGATTGCCGTGTAACTCACTAACGCAACCTAAGCAATTGTGAATTGTTAATTTGGCAGCATCGATAATTTCAACTTCTACCCCTCTTTGTTCGAGTTGGTCTTTGAAATGTCTAGCTAATTGAGATGACTTAGCAACCTCACCTTGTTTTTCAACATATGGGCTTCGGTTGCTTGTCGTTACAAATAAAACCTTCTTAAGAGTGGACAATTCGTTTAGAAACGGAAAAGTGTTTACCACTTCCGGACCGTACGCAACCTGGATTTCTGGATTGGTCATTTTGCCACTCTTTTTACTTATTCGTCCTCGTCTCCTTCTTCCTCTTCTACTTCGACCTTATCGTCGTCTCCGAGAATCTGGATTGTTGGCATGTGCATTTCGGGTTCTTCTTCGAAGTGCTCAGCCATTCTGTTTTTCAAGAAATGATAAACCTCTTCTATGTCATCAACTGAAGTCGTAACATGGTCTACCGCCCAGCCGTGCCCGTCTGTAAGAATTTCATCAATCTTGGATCTATCCATTTTAAGAAGATCCTCAACTGCATCCTTGATAGTCATTAAATGTTGGAAGAACATATAATTCTTCAACTCATCGTCATGACCCTCGTTCTGACTTGAGTAAGTTGACGTCCATCCCTCGTAAGGAATATCGAAGTCTTCGAATACTTTTAAGTTTTTCATAAAGTTGTTTTATTTGCTTATATATCGAATTAGAACCCCAGGTCCTTAAGATCAAGATAAAGTCCAGATGCTTCTTGAAAATCCGGAGAGAATTTATCTTTATTATCTTTAAAATACTTGACAATTAAGCTTTCCCATTCTGGAAAAAATTTCACTATTTGAGCAAGAACTTCTGGACTCTCGTAAGAGAATTCAATCAATTTCAGAGAATCTAAAATTTCTTTACCCGATTCTGAATATTGCCTGTTGAAAATTTGTGGCAATCTTTTATAATCTTTCTGTATGAATGATTTAAGCCAGCCGTTCAGTGTTTTATTCTCTCGCAGAAATTCCAACTGACTTTTGACAATTTCTGGCGGTAAACCTATCTCGTTTATGCTTAGCTTGTTTTCTAGATCCGATGTCAAAATTTCAAGGGGAATTCCACTTAGATCTAAAAGATTTTTATTAGATCCTATAACTAACATTTTACCGATTTTGTTGGCAACCCCACTTAAGGTTCTTAATTTATTGTTGGTACAAAAGTACATTCCACCAACCTCTTCAGGTCCGCCATCTAGTGTTTCAAGGTCATTTGAAGCGCAATTGAAAAAACCAGCTACTTTCTGTGCACATCCATCCAAAGATGTCAAAGAGCAATTTGAACAATCATAATCACCCCCAACTTCTTTTGGCCCACCCGAAAGATTTTGTAAAGTGGCATTATTAGCTACAAAAAAATCCCCACTAAGTGACTCTGGACATCCCTCCAAACTTTCTAGATTATTTCCACTTCCCATGATTGAAGTCATTCCTTTACCTATGCCAAGTGTACTAAAAATATCATTGTTCGCAAAATTGTACTCCCCGGTAACTACTTCAGGTCCACCTTCCAGTGACGTGAGCAGATTTGCAGAGCACAAAAAATCTCCTTCAACTGTCTTAGGACACCCGGTAAGATTTTTTATTGAATTGTCAGAGATGTCAAAGTTACCTTGGATTTTTCCAAACTTCAATCCCTTCAAATCAACAAGATCCGAATAACTCGCGTCGAAATTCCCCTCGATGTTGACAAAACCTTTTTCCATTCTCCATTTAGAAAGAGAAACGTTGCATATTGCATCTAGAAAATCAATCTGATCCTTAGTAAGATTGGGTTTCTCCGATTCGGAAAAAGCGTGGAATGAGCTTATACGCATTATGCTTGGAGTTTTTTCTGGAATATGTCGTTTGTATGTTTCAAATAATCGTGTCCAGCTTGGGCATTCTTTTTTGGGTCGAGGGGTATTTGATTTCCTTTATACTTAAAAGGCATTACTCTTTTCAATTCAGCCCAAGCCAAAGGACCTATTTGAAACAGTCCTCTATATTTTTTGTTTCGAGATGGATTAGGATTCAACGAGGATTCTTTGAATGCCACTGTAGTTAAAAAATCCTTCGGTAGCTGTAAATTCTGGATAGAGTCAATCGCTAATTTTGCTTTTTTGTACTCTGGTTTAATTATTAGATTAAGGGCTTCTTTTTTCAAGGAATTCCAATTTTCTGAATAATATTTTAGGAATGCAACAGCGACCTGTTTGCTTGTTTTTTTAGGATCTTTGATGACATTATAATAACTAGAACCTGTTGGAACATTCACTAATAATTTTTTTCTAATATCAGGATCTAACTTACCCAGGCCCGAAGCTGCTTTGAAAATTTTAGCTGCAGCGTCAGGTCCTTGCTGGTGTGGAATGTAAAGAATGTGCTCGCCAATTAAATAGCTTGGTGGTGGAGCTTTGGGAATTTTTTTTGCCTCCGGAGTTTTTTTCCAAAATCCTGCTGCCCAATTCTTAAAACTAAGAAGCATATTACCAATCGCACCCTCAGTCAATTTTTGGGAAGAATTGAAATCAGATTTAAATTCTTCAAATGTTTTCAAAGCCACTTTCTATATATTCAATACAATGCATGTTCGAAAGAATTAGCTTAGACAAAGAGATATATAAGCCATAAAAATATGTTTTTACAATGGGAAAAAAAGTTTTAGACTTTAAAAATTTTGTACTAAACGAGTACAACACGAACGAAGGTTACCTTTCTGATAAATTTGGCAGATTGGCAAACTGGGCAAAAGACCTTGTTCAGGGAATTAAGGATGGTTTGGTAAGAATGATTCCATCGGGTCCAAAAAAAGGAGTTCCTGTAGCTACTTACTTTGATCCATCAGCCGGAAGTATTGTTGCTCAAATCAATTCTTTATATTCTAACACACCCTTTTCAAAAGAGAATCCAATCGAAATTTACGAGTCTTCAGTTTCAGAATCAGAAATAGAAGAAGCAAGAGTGCCTCTTTCATACACCGGGGAAGATCAAACAGTCAGAAACGTTGATGCAAGGGAACTTAAAGAAATGATAGAAAAGCTTTACCGGAGTAAATCAAGAGGCGGAAGAGCTAAGCCAATATTTGTATTCGGTGCACCAGGAATTGGTAAAACACAAATCGTTGGGCAGGCAGCAGATTCTCTGGGGGTTCCAATGATCAACCTCGATCTTCAGTTTATGGCACCCGAAGACTTTTTAGGTATACCAAAGGTTGTTGATATTGTAGAACCAGATGCTTCTAAATTCAAAGAGACAGGAGAAAAATCTTTCCTTGGCTCTGGTGCAACTAGATCCAATCCCCCTTCCTTATTGCCAAGATCAAATGGAGCAGACGGAAAGGGCGGAATCATATTCATGGACGAAATGAACAGAGCAAATAAAACCGTTCTTAACTCTGTTATGCAATTTGTTCAAATGGGAAGATTAGGAGAATACGTACTTCCTGATAAATGGATTTTGATTGCCGCAGGTAACAGACCTTCTGAAGCCGATGTTGCTGAATTCGATTTCGCCTTAGCAGACAGATTTACTATTGTAAATTTAGAGCCTAAAGTTGAAGATTGGGTAGAATGGGCCAAAACAAGTGGTAAATTCCAACCTGAATTTGTTAACTTCGTTGCACAAAACCAGGAGCTATTCCATTATCTTGACGACGAAAAGGGAACATTGAAATTCCCAACACCTCGTTCTTGGACTGATGCCGCTCTAATTCTTAAAGATGAGATGGACGATGAAGGAGTAAAGAGTTGGAGAGAACTTCCTCTCGACAAGATTTCTAATATCTATGCGGACCAATTAGGACCTGATGCTACAGGTAAATTAATGGCTTATTTGGGAGTTCTTAAGAAATTTACAGAGTCAGATCTTGAAGAAATTGTAAAAGATCCTAGTAAAGCAAAATTGATCCCCAAAGGAGGTGATTTTTCTTCGGTTATGTATGGACTTTACGAAATGGTATTAAGAAAAGCAGAACAACTTGAGAAAGATGGTAAAGCAACGCCTCAGGATCTTTTCAATATCATGGACTACTTCAACAAATATGAAAATCTGGAAATTCTTAGCTGGATCTACAAGAGAATTACCGACGAGTACCCAGAATTTGCAATCACCGAAGAAGTAATCAAAACCAAAGAAGAGCCAGATTCAAAGTTGAAAATCATGGCTGCTCAAATGATTCAAAAAGGAGCAAAAGACAAAAGCTTAATCTAATTTTTTCTTAACGAATAAAATTAGTAAATTTATATCATGAAGAAAAGCCACATAGATCTTTCCCCTCTGAAACGTGTTTCGGCAAAAAATTTCGAACTTTTTTTAGAGGCGAGAAACAACTTTTTGTTAGAAGACTCTTCCCGAGATAAGGCTATTCAGGCAAGAATCAAAATACAAAGAGCTATCCTTTGGGTAACTATTAATAAGGGATTTTTTGCCCAGCTTCTTTCCAATCTTAATATCTACGGAAGTTCTTCTATCAATCCTCCAACTATGTGTACTAATGGATTCAACATTGTATACCATCCGGACTTTGTACTCAAGCAATCAGATGCTGCAATAAGATTTGTACTTTGTCACGAGGTGCTTCACTGTGTTGGAGATCATATGTCAAGAAGAGGAAATAGAGATCCTCTACTTTGGAACTACGCAGCTGACTACGCAATTAACCCAATTTTGAATGAAGAGGTAAGTAGCAAAATATTCGATTGGCCTCTGCAGGACGACGGTAGTAGAATGGGGCTTTATGAGGAAAAGTATGCAGGAATGAGGGCGGAAGACATCTACGACGATATTATGAATAGTGAGGAGATGAAACAGATGTTGGAGAAAATGAAGGAAAAGAATAACCTTGGTGAAGTAGAAGATGCAACAGACAATCTCCCACAACCAGATTTTGAAGAGGATATTGCTCAGAGACGTTTCCAAGACGAAGACGATGAAGAAGAAATGGGAAGCGGACC
>JACCDP010193335.1_pt1 | contig 35759 bp, 31 predicted proteins | sample 7445841 | NCBI WGS metagenome assembly JACCDP01 (sample SAMN15323441, study PRJNA562643) | freshwater metagenome | isolation source: river surface water | place: USA:Blue River Watershed | collected 2017-08-17 | reverse complement strand
GACAAAAAGTGATAGGTTCTGTAGATAATGATTCTAGGATAACCAAGGCAGTCCAATTGTTTGGAAGATTAAATTTCCGTGCTTATTGTTTAGCTTAATGTCTCAATCTAAAGTTAAATGACTATAAGATCCCCGACTTCTTTGATTGATTGTATTCGGAAAGGATGAATCTATCTTAGAAGTCAGGGATCTGGAAACAAGTGCTATAGCTGAATACTTACGGTAATTCCTACATGAATTAATACTTTGAGGTTAAAATATTGACATAATTTAACCAGGTTAAATTCTCCAGTAAAGGTACATCTTTTTATGGATACTTATCATAGAAAGTGTCAGCTAGGTGCTTCTCGTCGTCGTCTAGAAGATGCTGAAACATTACATAAACAAAAACGTTGGATGGGTGCTATTTATCTAGGTGGCTATGCAGTTGAATGTGCGTTAAAATCTCTAATATGTTATGAACAAGAAAAGGATAACTTCAAAGATACAACAGTTTTCCATAAAGTACAAGGTGCGAGTTTGCATAATTTAACAAACCTACTCAATGAGTTAACAAATATTCAACGCAGTATACAATTGGATAGAAGTGGTATTTATAAACCTGCATGGAATTTAGTATCATCAGTTTGGCGTAATGATGAATTAAGGTATTCAAATAGGGACGGTGATGAAAAAAGCAGCCAGGAATTTATAAAAGCAGTAAAAATTTTACACACCTTTTTTCTAGCAAAGCAAAACGAGGTATCATGATAGAAAATATAAACTTAACACCTGACATTATTTATCAACACTTACATGAAAATCTCAGCCGTGAAGATGAACAAGTAGAAGTGAGTGTAAAAAGAATTTCATTAGGTTGGATAAAAATTAGAATAATTACTCAAAAATTTGAATGTCAATCTTTAATTGAAAGAGAACAAAAAATAGATGAATTATTAGCAAATCTTGAACCTAATTTCAATCTTGGTCAATATCCAATAGCTAGTTATGAATTACTAACACTAGAAGAAGCAATAAAACAACCTCCTCAGTATATTAAATTACCACTTTGGTCAGATATTTTAATGGCTCCCGAACCTGATCAAGCGGTAGAAGTAGATGAAGATATTTTTACTAAAAAACCTTTAATTGTTAGCTTTTATTCATTTAAAGGTGGTGTAGGCAGATCCACAGCTTTAGGGTTAGTAGGAGGGATACTAGCAACGCGAAATCGTCGTGTAGTCATGGTAGATTTTGACTTAGAAGCTCCTGGAATTTCAGTTATGTTTCAACAGGAAATTGAAAATACTGCCGCAGAAAATTTAGGAGTCTTAGATTATCTACACCAAAGGTCTTTAACTCCTGAAGAAAATATTCCTAATATTGCTGATTGTATCCAAGAAATAAATTTACAAACTCGCGGGGAACTTTATTTAGTTCCCGTAGGAGAGTATAATGAAAATTATATTCATCGGTTAGCTGATTTAGATATGCGTTCTTTTTATCGGTCTGCAAAAAATCCAGTTAAGCAACTAATAGAAGATATTAAACAGCAACTAGAACCAGATGTAATTTTAATTGATGCTCGTCCTGGATTTAATGATGTAGCTGCAATTACACTTTTCGATTTAGCTGATACAGCAATAATTTGTTTTTCACCAACTGATCAAAGTTTTCAAGGATTGCGTTGGGTAATCAAAGCAATTCTTAAACAAAAACAATATCAGGGTAAGCCTGATGTCAGATTTATATTAACTCCCATTCCATCAGTTACAGCTAATCAGTATAAAGATTTAATCGGAACAGTTGAAAATTGGATTGATCAATATTGCTATGAAGATAATTTATCTATATCTCCCGGTGCAAAAATTGATGAACTACATCACACAATTTTCTATAATCCTATCATTACAACTCTATCTAGTCTAGTTAATGATGTACCCAAAAGTTTATTAGATGAATATATACCAATTGCCGATACTATTGATGCTAGTTTACCTGATATCAAACCTAGTATTGTTAGTAAAACTATTGATGATCGGAAAAAAATTCTTAATGAATTAAAATTTCAAGCTGCTACAGCACAAGAACTAGCACCAGAAAACATTTCCGAAATATTTCAGCGTACAGAAGATTTTCCTAGATTTTTGAGTAATAGAATCTGGTTAATTCGTGGTGCTAAAGGAACAGGTAAAAGCCTATTGTTTAGACTGTTTGTAGAACAACCAACAGCAGCAAAAGAACTAGCTCAATCTGATGTCAATTTAGATCATGTTTACTTTGTTCCCAGTCATGGTCAACTTAGAGTATCAAGCACAATTTTAGATAGGTTTGATCTTGAAAGCTACGAAGATCAAGCTGGTACAAATGACTGGCAATTTTTCTGGCTGAATTATGCTCTTTTACAACTTTGTTATCATTTAACTGAATTACGTTCACTACCTGGTTTAGATGAAAAATTAGTTGCATTAAGTAATCAAGAAAAACCTGCTCATTCTGATATTATCACATGGCTGTTAGAAAGATCCAATTCACCACAAAAGAAACCACAAGCTGCTGATGAACTGCGTTTAATTGACCGAGCATTACAAGAGAAAAATCAAATAGTATGGTTATTATATGATGAACTAGATGCAGGTTTTGGTTCTAGTCCAGAAGATTATGCTCGACGTAGAAGATCCCTAGAAGCTTTGCTGTCCTGGTGGTTAGAAAGTGGTACAAATCTTAAACAAATTGTCCCTAAAATATTTTTACGTGAAGATATTTGGAAGCAATTTAACTTTACTAATACAGGACATTACAGCGGACGTTCACTAGAATTACGTTGGGAGGAAGCTGATCTCTGGCGACTTGTACTCCGTCAAGCTCTTAAAAGTTCCCCATCTCTAAGCCAATCCTTAGGAGGATTTACTGTTGAAAGATTAGATATAATTGTGCTGGAACAATTGCGCCAAAGTCTTTATCCCCTGTGGGGTGAACGCATGGGCAGTGGTAATAAAGCGTATACTTATAACTGGGTTAGAACTCGTATTGCAGATGGGCAAAAAAACTGTTTCCCACGTAGTTTAATATTACTGTTAGAAGAAGCTGTCAAAATTGAAAAAGGATTTTCTACAGAATATTCCTTAGAAATAACATTGCGACCAAAAGCTTTAATTAATGCTTTTCCTAGTGTTTCCCAGCAGCGTGTTGCTGAGGTACGCAATGAATATCCTGAACTAGAAAAATTGCTAGAAAGACTTCAAGGAGAACGCTCTCCTATTAATGAAGATAGGTTATCTGAGATATGGAATTTGCAGAGTGGTGAATTATCAGTTCGTATTCAAGATATGGTTGAAGCTGGTATTTTGACAGAACGCTCTCGTCCCAAAGATCCTCCTCCTCGCGTCTATGCAGTTACTGAATTGTACCTGTATGGACTGGGGATGGTTCGTAAGGGACAACGATAGCGAAACTAAGTTAAAACAACAAAATCACCCCACTAATTAAACCCCAACCTCCTGGGCTTCCAAAGCATTAATTTCATCTAAAATCCGCCAAATTTCCTGCATCATGGGATCTAAACCAGTGCGAGTTACAGCGGAAATTATGAAAACTGGAGCTAAAGCCAGATGATTTAATTGAGTCGCTAAAACTTCTAAATCTACAGTTTCCTTATCAACAGCATCTATTTTATTTAATGCTAAAATTTGCGGACGTTTAGCTAAACCTCGTCCATAGGCTTTCAGTTCTTCCTGAATAGTATGGAAGTCAGCAATTACATCTTCACTAGTCGCATCAATTAGGTGTAATAAAACTCTGGTGCGTTCAATGTGACGTAAGAAATCATGACCTAAACCTGCACCATGAGAAGCACCTTCAATTAAACCGGGAATATCGGCAAAAACAGTTCCATCACCAGTGGGTTTTTTAACTACACCCAAATTAGGCACTAAAGTAGTAAAAGGATAATCAGCTATTTTCGGACGTGCAGCCGATAAAGAAGAAATTAAAGTTGATTTACCAGCATTTGGTAAACCAATAATTCCCACTTCTGCTAACAATTTCAATTCTAAACGTAATACCTTTTTTTCACCTTCTAATCCCGGCAGTGAGTATTCTGGTGCGCGGTTGCGGTTGCTTAAAAAATGTTGATTTCCTAGACCACCTTTTCCACCTTCAGCCACTCGAAAACTTTGTCCTGGTTCAATTAAATCGCAGATTAAAGCACTGGTGACTGCATCATAAACAGCAGTACCACAGGGAACTTCAATAATTAAATCCTTTCCACCTGCGCCGGTACAATTGTTTGGACCACCACGTTCTCCATTTTCAGCTTTGAACAGATGTTTGTAGCGAAAATCTAATAAGGTTTGGAGGTTGGTATTAGCCACGAAAATGACTGAACCACCTTTTCCACCATTACCACCAGAAGGCCCGCCGGCAGGGACATATTTTTCTCTGCGGAAAGCGACAATACCATCGCCTCCGTTACCTGCTTCTACTTCAATTACTGATTGGTCTATAAATTGCATAATTTAGTTATTAGTCAGTTGTTATTTATCAGTTGTTAGTAGTCAATTATGCTAACAATTGACTACTATAGCGGTATGCACTTGAATGAGATACAAAATTAACCTAAATAGCCTTACCCCAAAATCTTTTCAACTCTGTCATCTGTCACTTGCTATGACAACTAAATTTAAATAGGACTTACGCAAAATATCCTCTTAAACCCCCATTTCTCCGTGTCCTCTGTGCCTGGAGTGGTATGGCTAACGCCACGCTTCGCTATCGTTATTCGATGATTTTGTGCGTAAGTTCTATTAAATATAAGGTGTTACATCTTCACCACATTTGTCTGCAAGGTAAGACAGGGCGCGGAAACGTAAACCAACTAATTGTTCATAGAGGGGGTTAATTTTGCACATTGGGGGGATATGAACTATTTTCTTACCAAAAAGAGTAACATCTCTTTCAAAAGGACATTGGGAAGGAATCATTTTACACAAAAAGCGGGCAACTCTAGGATCATGAATATCTAACCCATCTAACCAATGACGTAAAGGAGTTAAAGCATCTGGATGGTGGGGTTGCAGTCCACTAGAGAGGGAATGGGAATCTTGTGTTTGAACCTTATCTTCTAGAGTATGACGTAAGGCCGTGAGTAAATTATCTTGCAGTGCCAATTTTTGACAAAATTGGTGTAAAACTTCGTCTTCGCTGGTAGAGTATGTACCATCAGCGATCGCTACCATCACGGCAGTCCGCAAGAAATTTTCCGCCGCAGGTGTACCTTTCCCTAAAATAGCTGCTAACTCATCTGGTGTAATTATTTCTAGAGTTTGCCAGTCTATACGAGGAGCTAATTCATCTTTGGTAAGATTGGTAATTAATTCCTGTTCTTGAGCATCAAAGTTACCATCAGCCCAAGCAATTGTCAAAAGTCCTCGTAACCAAGCGGCAATTTGTTCGCTAGTGTAGGAGGTTTCAGCAGCACTTGTCATAAAAACTTTCGCCTCAAATTTTTATTACTCAATATTTAAGTTACCTGCAAACAGCCTAAAATTCTGTACATTCAATTCGTAGAAATATAACTAATAATTAAGATTTGCCACAATTTTCCCCACGGTCGTCAATATATCAGTTGCTTAACTACTAGACATTACAGATATAATTGATTATATGTAATAATTCAGTAGTCAGAATTCAGAGTCTATAAAAAAGCTCAATTCTGAATGCTGATAGCTAAATACTTAGGATTATATTTCTCACTAACTAGGAATAAACTATGTTCTGCTTTGGAATTGAACATGAAGTGGCTTTTCTGAATCATCAAGGAAAATTTGCAGATTTCCATAATACAAAATTTGCAGATTTTCAGCAAATTGTGGACAAATTACCTATCTATCCCCATGATTACCCACAATTAAGAGTTGGTGATGCGGGTATTAAAAAAAAGCGTTGGTATATTGAAGGATTTGAAAGGTTTAACAACTCTGAAGAAGTAGTTGACTGTGTAGCAAAAGGTATTGAAATTAGAACCACTATCCACTCCACTATACAGGGTGCAATTGATGAATTAACAGCTAGTTTTAATTTATTAACTGATGTTGCTGCTAGTTTTGGGTTCTTACCTGTTTTAGCTAGTTTTAATCCCTATACTTCTGTGTTTGAACCTCAACCACCATTAAATGATTTTGAAATTAGACAATTACAAGCCTATCCCGACGAACAAACTGCCCATATTTACATGGTTTCTTATGGACCAGACTTAAATATTTCTTTGAGAAATTTGCCAACAGAAAGATTAATTGATATTGGCAAAAAGTTAACTTATTATAGTCCTTACATTATCCCTTTTACTTATAGTTCTCCTTTTTATCATGGGGGTTTATGGGAAGGTTTATCGGTGAGAACATTTATCAGAACTGGGAAAAGATCAGCAACTTTAGTTTTTGTAGAAACAGCAGCAGAATTAATTAAAAGTGTGCCTTCATTAACAAAGGTTGCTCGCATTCCCACAGAAATTGGCAGAATAGAATTTAAAGCTTGTGATAGTTGTGATAATTTCGCTATTTATGCCGGGTTATTAGCTTTGTTAAAAGGTTTAATTTTAGATGAAACTTTACCCGGTAGAGCGATTGTACCCGATGCTAAATTACATCAGATTTCTGCTAAATACGGCTTTGAAAATGAAGATATTTTAGCCAATACTACCAGAATTTTAGAGTTTGCTGAAATTGCCCTCAAAGATGATCCTGATATTGAATTTTTAACGCCTCTCAAATTAATTTTATCAACGCAAAAAACAAAATCCCATGAGTTAATTAGCTACTTTCAAAAAGTAGGTTCAATTGAAACCACTCTCAAGCAAACTTACAAACAGAAATAGGGAAAAGCAGTCATCGGTCATCATCAATGTGATCAAGGTGAATACAGAATTTTGTACACCATTGATGATGATTATAACCTAGTTGATATTTTTCGGGTTGGCAAACTCACAAAATTACAACCCTGAATATCAGGACAAAACCGCTAAAATAGTAGCAAATCAGAAAAACCGAAAAATCTGGATATGACCACAGCTACACCCGTAAAAACTGAATACGAAGCGATTATTGGCTTAGAAACCCATTGTCAACTCAGTACCAACACCAAAATTTTCTCCAATAGTTCTACAGCTTTTGGTGCTGACCCCAATACTAACATTGATCCTGTGTGTATGGGTTTACCAGGAGTTTTACCCGTACTTAACGCTAAGGTTTTAGAATACGCTGTGAAAACTGGTTTAGCGTTAAATTGTCAAATCGCTCGGTATAGTAAATTTGACCGCAAACAATATTTTTATCCTGATTTACCGAAAAATTACCAAATTTCTCAATATGATTTACCCATAGCGGAACATGGTTGGATAGAAATTGAATTGGTAGATGATGCAGGAAACCCCACCCGGAAACGTATTGGTATCACCCGCTTACACATGGAAGAGGATGCGGGAAAACTCGTACACGCAGGTAGTGAAAGGCTATCAGGTTCTAGTTATTCTCTTGTGGATTATAACCGGGCTGGTGTTCCTTTGGTAGAAATTGTTTCTGAGCCGGATTTGCGAACTGGCCAAGAAGCGGCTGAATATGCCCAAGAACTGCGGCGGATTGTGCGCTATCTTGGTGTCAGTGATGGCAATATGCAAGAAGGTTCTCTGCGTTGTGATGTGAATATTTCTGTCCGTCCCGTAGGACAAGAGAAATTTGGCACTAAGGTAGAAATTAAGAACATGAACTCCTTTAGTGCGATTCAAAAAGCGATTGATTATGAAATTGAACGCCAAATCGCTGCCATTGAAGCGGGAGAAAAAATTATTCAAGAAACTCGGCTTTGGGAAGAAGGTTCACAACGCACCAGTAGTATGCGGGTGAAAGAAGGTTCTAGTGATTATCGTTACTTTCCTGAACCGGATTTAGCTCCCATTGAAGTCACCCAAGCAGAATTAGACTTATGGTTAAGTGAATTACCCGAACTACCCGCCCAAAAACGTCATCATTATGAAAATGAATTGGGACTTTCTGCCTATGATACTAGGGTCTTAACTGAGGATAAACCAGTGGCAGACTATTTTGAAAGTGCCATTACTTTAGGTGCAAATCCTAAATCCGCCGCTAACTGGATTACTCAAGATATCGCTGGGTACTTAAATAAACAAAAGCTCACCATATCCGAAATTAAACTGACTGCGGCTAACCTAGCGGATGTGATTACCCGGATTGAACATGGTAAAACTAGCAATGCCCAAGCTAAGGAAAAACTCACAGATTTATTAAATGGTGTTTCTCCCGAAGAAGCTTTTGCCGGTCAAGAACTCATTTCAGATCGTACTATTCTCGAACCGATTATTGATGAAATCATTGCTGCTAACCCCCAACAAGTAGAAAAATACCGCAAGGGTAACACCAACCTCAAGGGCTTTTTTGTAGGACAAGTTCTGAAAAAAACCGACAAACGCGCAGAACCCAAACTTACCAATCAATTGGTAGAAGAAAAACTCAACGCGTCAGTTTAGGGTAACACCCCTCACCCTGTGCTATAATGCTGTGCTAAGTAGATACACCCTGATAATTCTAGAGAGCTATTTAAGTAGCTCTCTTTTATTTGTTTTCTTGACTCCAGGAGTTACGCAAAATATCTCTCAAACCCTATTTTCTTCCTGTCCTTCGTTCCTATCCCTACGGGACGCTACGCGAACGTGGTTCTTTCGTGACTTGTGCGTAAGTCCTAAATGACAATTTTTAACGCCAACCTACTTAATTTTTTGTCAGTAAAAAAAAGATTGTCAACAACAGATAAACTCACATATAGCAGATAAATACTGAACGCTGACAGATAACCCCAAGGGAATAAGTCAGGGAAAGTCCAAAGGATAAATATAATTGTGAGAAAAATTATGGCAGACTGGCAAATAATTTCTGGTGGTGTGACAGCAGCACGGGGGTATAAAGCTGGGGGAATTACGGCGGGGTTAAAGGCTTCGGGATTGCCGGATTTAGCTTTAATAGTATCAGATGTGGAGGCGATCGCTGCTGGTGTATTCACCACTAGCCATGTCAAAGCAGCCTGTGTAGATTACTGCCGTCAAATGTTGCAAGGAAAACACAGTGCTAGGGCTATTCTCTGTAATGCGGGACAAGCTAACGCCGCTACAGGTGAACAAGGTGTGAAGGATGCCCAAGAATGTGCAGACTTATTAGCCCAGGAATTAGGTATTAACCCGGAATCCATTTTATTAGCTTCTACGGGCGTAATTGGTCAACGGATTAAAATGGATATTTTGCGGGGTGGTATCCCCAAGGTTGTGGCCGCACTATCAGAAACAGGTTCAGATGCAGCCGCCGGGGCAATTATTACCACAGATTTAGTTACAAAATCTATTGCTTTAGAAACAACTATACATGATCGCCCGGTGAGAATTGGCGGTATTGCCAAAGGTTCGGGAATGATTCACCCCAATATGGCGACAATGTTAGCCTTTGTTACCTGTGATGCGGCGGTATCTTCGACTCTGTGGCAACAAATGTTAACTAGGGCAGCAGATAGAAGCTTTAATTCTATCACTGTGGATGGTGATACCAGTACCAATGATTGTTTAATTGCTTTAGCTAATGGTGAATCTCGCACCCCGGCAATTACGGAAATGGGTCCAGAGGCACAGAAACTAGAAGCTATGTTAACAGAAGTATGTCAGTATTTAGCAAAAGCGATCGCTCGTGATGGAGAGGGGGCAACCTGTTTAATCGAAGTTCAAGTCAGTGGCGCACATGATGAATTAGCAGCGCGACAAATTGCCAAAACTATTGCAGGGTCTTCTTTGGTTAAGGCGGCCATTTTTGGTCATGACCCCAACTGGGGACGGATTGCGGCGGCGGCTGGACGGGCTGGAGTGCCTTTTGAACAGGAAAATCTCTCTGTTAAGTTAGGTGATATTTTATTGTTTGAAAATGGTCAACCTTTGCCTTTTGATAAGAGTGCGGCCAGCGCATATTTGCAAGCAGCAACTAAAGGTGAATATCTGCTATCGGATACGGTGTTAATTTCCGTCGGTGTGGGTCATGGTCATGGTGTTGGTAAGGCTTGGGGCTGTGATCTCAGCTATGATTATGTGAGGATTAATGCTGAGTATACGACGTAAATAGATTAGTCTTGGAGATTCAGACAGGAAAGCACACTGTAATATTATAGAATGTGTTGGACATAGCGTAACGCACCATGATTATGAATTTGGTGCGTTTACACTACCTATGGTTTCAGTCCCTTAAAAGGGATTAAGTTTTGATCAAGTTTAGATATTATCAGAACTGTAGACCCTAGATATGTTTCAGTCCCTTAAAAGGGATTAAGTTTTGATCAAGTTGGTGTGGCGCTAAAAGGAGGCAGAAAGGTAAACGTTTCAGTCCCTTAAAAGGGATTAAGTTTTGATCAAGGACAATGAAAAAATTAAATCTAGCTTATGAAGCAGGTTTCAGTCCCTTAAAAGGGATTAAGTTTTGATCAAGATCAATATGAAAACTAAAAAAATTAACATGATTTTGTTTCAGTCCCTTAAAAGGGATTAAGTTTTGATCAAGTTAGATACTTTTCTGAGAATAGCGTGACCTTTTTGAATTGGTTTCAGTCCCTTAAAAGGGATTAAGTTTTGATCAAGTGGGAGCATTACAAAATTTAGGTGGCGGCCTTTAGAGTTTCAGTCCCTTAAAAGGGATTAAGTTTTGATCAAGTCAAAAACCTACTCAAGCAAGTAGAACCCAAATGTTTCAGTCCCTTAAAAGGGATTAAGTTTTGATCAAGCGACGATTGCGGGTGTGGGTAATCGTTCATGTCACAGTTTCAGTCCCTTAAAAGGGATTAAGTTTTGATCAAGGCTTGCGTTGAATATGTCTGACTATAGATGATGCGTGTTTCAGTCCCTTAAAAGGGATTAAGTTTTGATCAAGCCTAGGCTGCGGTCTTCTTCAAATCTCAATCTACAGACGTTTCAGTCCCTTAAAAGGGATTAAGTTTTGATCAAGTCCGCCAGTTGAAAAGCTTACTAATAGGGAGTTCTGCCATTGATTTTGGCAGATCGGATCAAAAACCCCATTCCAGCCGCTTATATCCCTTTAAATATTTTGCAAGATCAAGCTTAATCCCTTGCGTTGTCTAGGTTCTGTAGTTCTGGCGAAACTCCGGGGTTTTTGCCCTCGCTTGTGGTTTGCCAAAAAATCCCTAAAAATATAGGACTGCCAGCAGCATAGTTCCGGCTGGTCTATGAGAATTGTCGCCTCATCTCTTACTTTTGGACTATTGCAAATACATGAAATAGCTTACAAGTCACATTCTTATTGCTAAGAATCCCGTCCAAACTGCGGTAATTTGATATTAACTAACTATTTAGTTTTTGTCAAGCGTTTTTTTTTGAATCTTTTGGGTTTTTGATAGATCAATTTAGTATTAAAATATTTAACCGTTCCTAGTTCCAAACCGCTATTTTGCTTATGGTTTCTGGCAGCGTTAACATCAGCTTGTTGCACCTGATCAAATAATTCACATTCAGAATTTTTGCAGATGAACTCATGCTGTGATAGTCGTTCTCCTTTTTTGCCACAACAATGGCAAGTTTGAGAAGTATAATTAGCCTTTGCACCTTCAAAACTACCGCCTTTAGTTTCTACTTTTTGTTTAGTCTTAGCTTTGAGATCACCTAAACATCTTTGTCTCATAATCCAATTTAACCCACGTTTAGCAGATGCACCATTATGGGCATAACCGACACCTTCAGGTAATGATTGAGGTTCAGCTTGTTTTAATAAGTTATTTAACTGGGTATCTTCCCAACAAACATGATCATAAGTTCTACTAATTCTGGTAGATAATTTATGATTAAAACAATTAGCAGAATTAGCACCTCTTTCTTGTAAACGTGATATTTTGGATTGTAACTTAATTTCGTTTTTGGTTTTAGGTCTAGCACCTTTATTTCCTGATGCTTTCCATTTAGCATCATTAATATCTTTGGCTTTATTTAATTGTGATTGTAATTCTTCAATATGAATTGATATCCTTTCCCTTGTCAAATTTGGTAAAAACAAAGCACCGTGATCTGTGGATGCGATCGCACTCACGCCCGGATCAATTCCTACCGATAAGTTTTTAGGAGAACTGGAAATAGATGATTGTTTGATTTCCTCAGTCACATGATCAAGTTTACCGACTAATTCTAAGTATTGTTCGCTTTCTTCACCAAATTCTTTTTTAACTTTTGGTAGCTGTTTAGTTAGCTTGGCTTTTTCCTCTTGTAATGGGTGAGCAACTACAATGTTAATATAATATCCCGAAGGTTTTTTAGTCATCATATAGGTTCTAGCCACTACATGATCTAAATCTAACCTCTCACCCCAACTTTTATCAATCACTGCTAATTTACCTAAACCAGTGACAGTGATTAAATTATTTTCAATATCTATCCTATTGGGAGGACATTGATTATTTGATAAAGTGATCAAAGGTGTATCTGCATTTTTAAATTTAGGTTTTCTGCTGTTAGGTCTGGCAGTATCTAAAAATGCTAACCAAGATTGTTTAAAAAATTCCAGAGTTCCGCCAATATAATGACTAGATACTGTTAAATCTGCGAGATTTTCAAATGCCCTAAGACTATTTAAACCAGCTAAATTATCTAATTTAGCAATGTCCACTAATTCCCTACCTTCAAACTTACCACTGGGAAAAGTTCTATACTGATGGGGTTGAATTGTCGTCCGTTCCCAAGGTTTATCACCTTTAACTAATTTAGTGCCTTTAATATGAATAATTTCTCCTTTTTTATTTTTAATAGGAATTACAAAATTTTCATCACGCTTCCAATAATTCCCACCTATAGCTATCTGACAAGATAACCCTTCATAACCACTATTAGCCATACGCAAAGGGGTTTTGATAATACCATCTAAACTAAAAGGCGACCATTTAGAAAATATCTCAAATTTAGCTACTAATTTTTTATTAGCTTCAGATAATTTAGGTTTTAATGCTGAGTTAACCGCGTAATAATTTCTAACTATTTCCTGTTGTTCTGGTTTGAGTTTAGCTAAATTTTCAGTAGCTTTATCTAATTTATTTTGCTGTTTTTCAGCCCAGGAATACCAGGTTATACAGTGGTTATGCAGTTGATTAGATAATACCTTATTCCAGAGCCATTCTAACTCAGATATATACTGGTTAAAAAGAGTAACTTGATCTGGTAGGAGGTTGATTTTTATTTTGATAGTTTTCATGGCTCTGGATTGTTTATTATCAAGAGATATAGAGTGATAATATTGCAGGAGTGGTTTGCGATCGCTTAACTAGGAATTAACCACATAAATTAATACTAACTCAGTATACATCCTCGTATCACCAAAACTAACATAGTTGTAAAAGAATTATACTTATGTTATGTCAAGCTAGATATATTTATCCCCTTAGCCTCACTGTCTCCCTAAAGAGAATACTTGTAACCCACATTCCGCACCCCCCGGAGTCACAATCGGTAATTATGGCTAACACCACGCTCCGCTATCGGATTTTTGAATCCCTTTAAGGATCATTTTTATACAAAAATGTCGAAGTTTTAGGTAGCGATAGCGAAGCGCTGCTGCAAGCAGTTCGCCCATCTCAAATCCCCAAACAACCATTTTTTATTGTGTGACAGTTTCGGGTGCGGAAGGTGGGTTACAACCAACTGAAAACACAGATTTAATTACTGAAACTGATATTTTAAATTCTTTAGAAATAGAAGAACCTGTACAAATTGAATGGCAAGATATGAGAATATCACAAGGTACAAATAACATTAAACGGATAGAAATGAAATAAACTCACATCCTGTAAATCCTGAAATCCCGTACTTCGACTTCGCTCAGTAACCAGATATCCTGATTCAGACAAAATGCAAATATGTTACAATATCAATAGACCTGATCAGCAAAATAACTATGAACAACTTAACCTTAGAAAACTTCTTCAAACAAGTAGATACTTTAACAACAGAAAAAAAAATAGAATTAATCAATTATTTAACTAGACAAATAGAAAATCAGCCAATTCCAACGACATCTAAAAACCTAGTAGAAGTATTACAAAATTCTCCTTTAGTTGGAGTAGATTTAGATTTAGAACGTGATCAAGATTTTGATAACCGCAACATAGAATTATGAACTATATTTTAGATACAAATATCGTTTCTGAATTAATTGCCAAACAACCAAATCAAACAGTAATAGAGTGGATTACAACTTTAAATCCAGAAAATCTATTTCTGAGTGTCATCACCATTGGAGAAATTAGAAAAGGAATTGCAAAACTACCTGAATCTGTGCGAAAAAAGAATATTCAAGACTGGTTTAATGGTGAATTACTGATAGATTTTGAAGAAAGAATTTTACCTATCAACTTACCAGTAATCTTATTATGGGGAGAATTGGTGGGAAAATTAGAGAAAAAGGCAGAAAATTACCAACTTTAGATTCCTTAATTGCAGCTACAACTAAATACCATAACTGCACTTTAGTTACTCGTAATGCAAAAGATTTTGAAGGGATAGATATTCTGGTAATTAATCCTTTTGAAAACCTAAGATAATCTGAGTAAATGAGAAACAGTACAAATCAACATCTGTAAAAAGTTGGGGATCTATTAACTTAACCTAGATACCGGACTCCTTGAAGAATTGGAGATGCTCCTGAAATTATAAGTCATTTATTATACCAGAAATTAAAAACCAGTCAAATCCAAAATGGTACAAGTAGATCAATACAATTAAGCGTAAAATAGAAAGCGGATAGATCCCCGACTTCTCAAAGAAGTCGGGGATCTGGGTTTTAGGTGTTTTAACCTTCGCGTACTTATATACTAAATATAAATTGCTTGAATATTGAAGACACTTTTACCTGGTGGTGCATCTTATGAGATTACGTTCACTTCAATTGATTTTTATAGCTGGTTTAGTAGGTTTACTTTCCTGGGTATGGACTCCCACAGCTTCGGCGTTAACACAACTGAAATTATTTGATATTTCCTACCACGATTGTCCGCCAGAATTAGCCACCGGAACAGTCACCAGCAACGGTTCAATTTTCGCTAGTTGCTTTCTAGTTACTGGCAAGGTAGAAAACAAGACCTATAAAACTGTCTATGATGCGGATATTTTTGGCCGCATTTATGATAAGAATAATGATCCTATATTACAAAATCGTACTCGTCTAGGTTCTATAGCCGAAGTCCCCCCAGGAGTCAGCGATTTTGAATTTCGTATTTCTGTACCTAGTAATCAGCCTTTACCATTGCAGCTTAAACAGTTTAAGGCTGCGGGTTTTAGCAGTCAGGTGAGAAGATAAGCTGTTACGCACCTACATTTTTATAACGGGGATTTATACCCCGTTTTTCGTACCAACCCTAATTAAAATCCCTGGGTCAAACCGCTACCAGCTAAACCGCGAAGAAGATCACTAACAATGTTCAATGCTACAAATGCTAGGATAGGGGAGAAATCCATGCCTCCCAAAGGGGGAATAATGGAGCGAAACAGATTTAGGTAGGGGTCGCTAATTTGGCTCAAAGCCGCAAAGGGTTGATTATACCAGTTAACAGAGGGAAACCAAGTCAATAAGACCCGAATAATTAGCAAACAACTGTAAATAAATACAAACTTGTCCAGGGTGGTAATGAGTAAATTCATGGATGGGTAACTTTCCTGTTAAATGTCAAACATAGATTCATGATTGATTTTAATTTAGCGCACGTCATAATTGTGTGGCTATCAATATAACTAAGGAAATCCTGAAGACGGTTTATTCATTGCCAACAGATGAATTGTTGTTGACATTTCCCAACTGCTTCCGCACATCATCTATTGTGGCATTGAGTTGGGCAATTTTATCTTCAAGCGATCGCCTGGTTGCTTCTATTTCGACATTTTCACTGGATGAGGCTTTAATTTGCCGTCTTTTGGCTATTCCTGACTGGGAATCAGTTTCACTACCAGTTAAACCTTCTTCCTCTTCATTTGCCAGTCTAGCATCTAAGCGCGAACTAATCACCGCACCTAAAACACCGCCAACTACACCCCCTATCAATGTTCCCAACATTAAGCCACTAGCAAAACCATCTTGTTGACTCATATTTTTACCGCCTTCCTTGAAAATAAGCAACTTTGACAATACTTTAGCTATTTTCACAGACTTAGCTGCATCCTGTGTTAAGTCCCAAAAATGCGATCGCCCGCATCCCCCAATCCTGGTACAATGTATCCTTGATTATTCAGTATTTCATCAATAGTAGCGGTGTAGATAATCAAGCCAGGATAAGCAGCAGCCAACTTTTGCAAAGCCGGAGGACAAGTAACCACAGATACAATTCTAATCAAAGTCGGGTCAACACCTCTTCGAGTCAATTCCTCCATTGCTGCCATTATAGAACCTCCTGTAGCCAACATTGGCTCAGTGATTAACACCCGTGTTTCCGGAGCAAATTTTTCCGGCAATTTATTCAAATAACAAACCGCTTCTAGAGTTTCTTCATTTCGCGCCAAGCCAAGATGATAAACTGACGCTAAGGGCAGTAAACCCTGCGCTCCCTCTAACAAGCCCAACCCAGCCCGCAAAATCGGCACAACCGCCACAGGTATGTGGGGATCAATAAAAGTTGCTGGACAGGTGGCCAAAGGCGTTTGCACAGTCGTTTCTTGAGTTGGTAGCCACTCTCTTACCGCTTCATAAGTGAGCCATCTGCCTAACTCAGTAATAGCAGAACGAAATAATACCGATGGTGTAGCTACATCACGGGCAACGCCTAACCAGTGCTGAATTAGGGGATGGGGTGGGACATAGATACGCAGTTGTTGTTGCGTCATAACCAAAAATGGGGGGCTTGATAATTGTCTTTTTACTGAAAAATCATCATACAGCAGAATTCACAGAGTCAGGCGTAAAATCCGCACCATACTTCTCTTGTATCCCCTCAATATATCGGGGAAGGAGTTATTCAGGCAGCCATGACAAACCAAAAGAATTGAGAGCAGATTTTTCCCGAATAATAGTTGCCTTCATAGGGAATATTCCCAACCTGAGAAGTCCGGTCACGGATATATTCAAAAAAACTAATTCCCAACTTACGAGTAGTAGCAACAAGAGACATAAAACCCACTTTCCGCACTTCATTTTGTAATACGCGAATATTTCCATAATTTTATTTTTTATCGTCTAATAAAACACATATTTTATTCATCATTTTAGATATTAATATTGAACAATTTAACCCTTGTTAAGAATAATTCTTGAAAAGATGGATACTACATTGTGAAGTGCGGAATGTGGGTTAGAAATTTTCCCCTCACCTGAACGGGCAGTAGAACCCTTGTTTTCTCACTCAGGGTAGAGGAAATTAAGATTTATATTTTTGGTGCTTTTAGTCAGTCTTAATTTAAAGTATGCAAATATAGGCAGAAATAATACGGTAAATAATTATAAAAACTATTGTCATCTACCTAAAGTTAGATATTGAGGAACAAGTGATTTTTGGGAGTGAGAACTGCTAACTACAAAAGCATACTCTACCCACAGTTGGTATTGCACAATGAAACAGCTTTGTTTTGAGATACTCAACAACTGTCATTTTTCCCGACTCAGGAAGAAACTTCCCTTTCTTATGCCTGCTATCAAGACGGGAAAACAAGGAGGAATCTCTGTATCTCTTGTCTGTCACCGTGGCGTAGCACCTTTCCTCAATATGAAATTTATTTTGCACAACTACTTATTAGAGCATCCAGAATTGCCTTTGCACAATAATCCGGCGGAGTTAGCTGCTAGGACGATAGTGCAATGTCATGGCTGCCTGAATAACTCTTTCCCCGATATATTGAGGGGATACCTTCTCTTCCTGACAAGCTGGCAGAATTTATTGATAATTATTATCATTAATAGTTGACAAGAATTCTCAATCATGGTTATATTAATATTCAAGTGTTCTCCTCTCTTTAAAGGATCGGTAAACGGGATAAGTCAGCAACAGCAGACTTTTCCCACTTTTTTATAGTTATAGCAGGGGACAGAAGCTAAAACTAAAGATCAATATTTTTCCTAATTACCCATTACCTACTATGATAAATTTCCCATTATTTGATGTCATTATTATTGGTTCTGGTATTGGTGGTCTAGTTACAGCCAGCCAATTAGCAGTAAAAGGGGCAAAAGTTCTAGTTCTAGAAAGTTATGTCATACCAGGTGGTAGTGCCGGTTATTTTCAAAGACAAGGATATACATTTGATGTCGGTGCATCCATGATTTTTGGTATGGGAAATAAAGGTACAACCAACTTACTCACCCGTGCCTTAGATGCGGTCAATGTCACCCTAAAAACTATTCCGGATGATGTCCAAATTCACTACCATCTCCCAGATAATTTAGATATTAAAGTTCATAGAGATTATGAAAAATTTTTACAAAATCTGATTGCTTATTTTCCCCATGAAGCTAAAGGAATGAGGCGTTTTTATGATGAATGTCAAAAAGTATTTAACTGCCTAAATAATATTGAATTATTATCCCTAGAAGAACCTAGATATTTATTGCGGGTATTTCTCAAAAATCCCTTAGCTTGTCTAGGTTTAGCTAAATATTTACCATTAAATGTAGGAGATGTTGCACAACGTTATATTAAAGATCCGCTATTATTAAAATTTATTGATATAGAATGTTATTGTTGGTCAGTAGTTCCAGCGGCCATGACACCGATGATTAATGCTGGTATGGTGTTTTCTGATAGACACTATGGCGGAGTAAATTATCCTCAAGGTGGGGTGGGCAAAATTGCCGAAAAATTGGTGACAGGTTTAGAAAAAGCTGGTGGTAAAATTCAATATCAAGCCAGAGTCACCAAAATCATTATAGAACAGGGAAAAGCCATTGGTGTAGAATTAGCCAATGGTCAGACTTATCACGGAAAAAGAATAGTATCTAATGCTACGCGATGGGATACTTTTACAAAATTACTGCCACCAGAAAATATTCCAGCTAATGAGAAATTATGGCAACAAAGATATGAAAAATCCCCCAGTTTTTTAAGTTTGCATATAGGTGTAAAAGCATCTGTATTACCTTTGGGGATTGAGTGCCATCATATTCTTTTAACAGACTGGCAAGAAATGACAGCCACACAGGGGACAATCTTCGTCTCTATTCCTACGTTGCTTGATCCCAACTTAGCGCCTCCAGGATATCATATTATCCATGCCTTTACCCCTGATTGGATAACTAATTGGCAAGGACTTTCACCAAAGGAATATAAAGGGAAAAAAGAAATAGCGGCGAGGCAAATTATTAACAGACTAGAAACCATTTTTCCTGGTTTAGATGCTGGTGTAGATTATTTAGAAATTGGCACTCCTCGCACCCACCGCCGCTTTTTAAACCGGATAGATGGAACTTATGGACCTATACCTAAACGTAAATTATGGGGGTTATTAGCAATGCCTTTTAATCGCACTGCTATTCCTGGTTTATATTGTGTAGGAGATAGTACCTTTCCTGGACAAGGTTTAAATGCGGTAGCTTTTTCTGGGTTTGCTTGCGCTCACCGGATTGGTGTAGATTTGAGACTAAAGAAATAGATAAGCTGTTAAGCACAAAGGTAAGTATTCAGCTATACCAATTGTTCATACCCAGATCCCCGACTTCTTTTATTTATGGAGACAATAAATTATAAATTGATCACAGAAGTCGGGGATCTTATCGTCTCACCTAAATTCTTACGCACAAAGTTTGTAGTGAGGAATTTATTCCTCATTTGAGGTATTTAATGAAACGTGAGTTCGACAAAAATAATTTGACTCCTCTGGTAAACCTCTCCCTAACCCTCTCCTGTTAGGAGAGGTAAAAGGAATAACATTTAATACTGAAGAGGCTTAAAATTCTGATTTTATACTCCTAAAAACAAACTAATATGTCCCTCTCCGAGGCAGAGAGGGGTGAGGTTCAATGACTCCTACGTCGTCACGCTAGGCTATCGAATTCACGTTAATGAAAGAAATTTTTAGGAGAAAAGCCTTTTTTCTTAGGTGTATATTCAGAACAATCTACGGCTTTTTCAGTGAGGACAGAATCAGGTTTAACGGCACATTTTAAATAATGATTATTGGCATAAAATTGACATTTTTTACAAGGTACTTTTGTTAAAAAATCGCTTTTTACATATACTTTATCGTCTCTATAAGTACGTATTTTATGGAAAACTAGCAGAAAAATAACCCAAACTAAAATGAATCCTAGAGGTGCTAAAGATAGTGCTAAATCTGGTATTTGGATGTTTTGATATTCTACTTGAGATTTTTCCTGTTTAACTGTATTTTTAGCAATAGGAAATTTGGTATTGTCAGCTATAAATGTATTTTTTAAGACTTGGTCTCTATACATATTATTTCCCTTATTTATGTCTAATGGTTCTTAATTGACAAATAGGATAGAACCAGATTCTCAAGCCCTCAAGGTTTTTATTGGGTTGTGCTATTGCTTCACCCAACCTCCTTTTTGTGAATGTAATCCTATGGCAATATAGTTTCTAATTATAGGTTTAGCAAAAGAAAATCTTAATTATCTCTGTCCAGAGTTTTGATTTTGATAATTTTTTATAGTCTGAATATATACCTAAAGTGATAGTTGTATTTTAAAAAAATAGAGTGGTAAATACTCACTCTAGGTGTAATTATTAATAGTGTTTTGTTAATGATGAATTATCGCCTATTCCTATTTCTTTAATCTAGCTTTGATATCGGCAGCAAAGTCTTCATATCTGCGTAAAGGAGTGACTTCTACTTGTACTCTTTGTCCCATTTTTTGCATGATGGGTAAGTCGAGAAGAATTTGATCTAATGTATCTGGAATAGCAACATCAACAATGGCAATTACCCGCCGAGTACCAACACATTTCCATAAATCAATTACTGTTCCTGCTGCTTTGGCCTGGAGTGCCACATCTGCTTCTTCACTCCAGATAGAAAACAGTTTTTGTTGATCCATATCATCGGGGTATTCAACATGAAAATCTAAATGATATAGCATGATTTAATCTCCTTTATCGCACATCAAAATACATTACTTTGTAGATAATAACATCATATGTGATGCTTGATGATTTTCTAACTAGGGGGTACTTCTTCAACGGGACGGATAATAGTTGGTGATGGGGTGAGTTCTGGTTGAAAGATAGCTTGTAATGCTTTTTCTAAGGTTTTAGCCATAATGATGCGGTTTTCATAGGCGACAACGACTCGCACTAAGGTGGGTAAACTATTTTGGGTTGCTTCTAAATAAATTGGTTCAACGTAGAGTAAGGATTGTTCTATGGGAATGATGAGAAGATTACCTTGAATTACTCTCGAACCTTTACGATTCCAAAGGGAAATTTGTTGAGAAATAACTGGATCTTGATTAATTCTAGCTTCTATTTGTTCTTGTCCATAAATCAATCGTTCCTTGGGGAAGTTATATAATAGTAATTTGCCATAATTTTCGCCGTCGGAACGTGCGGCTAACCAAGCAATTAAATTTGTTCGTTGTTTGGGTGTATAGGGTAATAAGAGAATAAATTCTTCAAAGGAGACGTTAGGAAGACTAGTAATTAAATAGTAAGGTTCAACAGGTCGGGTTTTATCACCATAGATTTCGTTGGGAATTTGCCACTGATCTTCCCGATTATAAAAGACTTGGGGATCGGTCATGTGGTAAATCATTAAACGTTCTGATTGAATTTTAAAAAGGTCTACTGGATAACGAATATGACTATGAAGATTGGAGGGTAAATTAGTTAAAGGTTGAAACATTTGGGGAAATATTTTTCCCCAAGCTGTAATGATGGGATCTGAAGGATCGGCAATGTAAAATCTGACTGTACCGTTATAAGCATCAATGACAACTTTGATGGAGTTGCGAATATAGTTGATATTGTCTGTACCTGGATCAGAATAGGGATAGCGATCGCTTGTGGTATAAGCATCAACTATCCAATAAAGATAATTTTCTTTGCCAGGGAATTGTTGATTTTCATTGTCTGTATTAGCATCCGCAGCAACTAAATAAGGATCACTATCAAATTTTAAGAAAGGTGCAATTTCTCGAATTCTTTGGTTAATATTACGACGAAATAAAACTTTAGTTTCTGGAATAAAATCCCTTGTAAATATCATTCTCCAGTCTTTTAAATATATGGAAAATAGCCATCTTCGCCATAGAGAGTTAATTGTAATTCCACCGAATCCATCATAAGTATTATAAACATTATCACTGCCACTAGGATAATCTAATTCTCTGACTTTTGTTCCGGTCATGACGTGAGTATTAGTAATTTCTCCGTAGTAAATGCGGGGTTGCCCAATGGGAATACTTTCCCGAATATCTGGACTAGAAGTATTTAAGGCCTTGCCATTTTGACTAATATCTTTAACGAAATATTCTGGTAAACCTCCAACAGCTACAGTATTTACAGGACTAATTGTAAAGCCATAACCATGGGTATAAATCATATTTTGGTTAACCCATGTTTGTGCTTGAGGGGGGACATCTTGATAATTTAATTCCCGTGCAGAAATGAGTACCTGTTGTTTATCTTGATTATATCTTTGCAACTTATTCTTAATAGAATATCTATCAATATCAGCATCCGCAAATTGATAATAAGGGCGAATTTGTTGTAATTCTCGATTAGTTTTTAATAATGGTTCTTGATCCCAAAGTCGAATATTCCGAATTGTTAAGGCGTTGGCTTGAATATCAGCTTCTGTTAATTTTCCTATCGGGTTAAATATTTGGGAGTCAATGACATCTAAATTAAATGCTTGCCGGGTAAGATCAATATTACGCTGAATGTAAGGTGATTCTTCTTGTAATTCATTGGGTTCAACAATCAAGTTTTGTACTGCCATTGGTAAAATAAAATTACCAACAATAATAAAAGTAAGATAAATAAATAAGCCATAAACTATCCAGCGTAGATGAGAGAATTTTGTTTGCCAAAATATAGTTATCCATAAGAGATAAAATCCTAAAAATAATGATAAAATAGACAAAATTATATTAGCAGGTAATTGGGCTTGAACATCGGTATAACTAGCACCATAACTAACTCCATTATTAGAATATAGGAGTTGGTAGCGACTGAGAAAATAATTTAACCCGACGACTACAAGCAAACAACCCATTAACCCAGATAAATGGCGTATTTGGGGAGAAGAAAATCCGGGAAAAATCCCTTGACTAATACTATCAGCTGATAATAAATAATTAATAGTAACACTAATAAATCCATACAAACACAATCCTATTAACCAAAATTCTAAAAGCTCCCAGATAGGTAGAGAGAAAATGTAAAAACTAATATCTTTACCAAATAGAGGTTCAGAATAATTAAAAGGAATACTATGGAAGGATAAAAGCAGTTTTGACCAATATTGAGATAGTATGCAAGCAAAAAGAACACTAAAAATAATAGCGATTATTCTGAGTAAAAGTTGATGATAAATTAACAACGCAATAGATAATACTGCTATTAATCCTAAATACCACTTGTGGTTAACAATTTGGTTTCCCAAATTTAAAATTATTTTTGGTAAGGAAATTAAATGTAAAGATAAACTGGAATCATTAATACTTTTCCCCCAATAGTAAAAAGCAATTTCCCCATAATAAGCTAACATTAAACATACTAATAAACTCAGTCCTAATATTAGGGGTAATAGTAGTATCAGTTTAATTTTACTATTATAAATATCTGCTGGATAATTTTGATCATTTTGATGATGTTGGGGACTGAGAAAAGTAGTTAGTTCTCGACTTAGTTTACTTGTCCTCCCTCCCATAGGATGATCAAATTGGCTATGTTTTAGTTTTTGTGTTAAAGTAAAATTTCCTAAAAAATAAGCTAAACTGAGACTAAATACACATAGCCAGATACTACCCTGAGTTAATAATCTTACTAAAAATACTTGAATATAACCAAGTTCTTGAAACCATAATATTTCTGCACTCACATGGGCGGTTATATCGAGAAATAACCACACGGCTAAAAATACTATTAAGACTTGAACATACCATTTTCTAAACATTTTTTGCAACTGATAAATTTGAATCGAATTTGAGCTTAATTCCGGTTAACAATTATGATAAACATAGACTGATTAATAAATTAGTTTATTTTCCAAACATTCTTGGAGAAATCTTAGGGGTATTTCTCTACTTTCTCCCCAATGTTGATGAATATAGGAAGCATGAACATTAGGTAAAAACCAACCTTCTAAACCTGTATGTTCATCACAATCATAACGATAGGTATTAAATAGTGGTTGTGGAGAATTCGAGATGACATGAGAACGATGAAATTCATGACCAAAAATGTTTTTATTGATATCCATTAAAAAAGTATTTTCTAAAACTACTGCGCGACGATATCCTAAAGTTAATTTTTTATCCATTTGTGCCTGAGTGGGTAATATTCCCACCATTGGCCAAGATTTACCATCAAAATCAATAATTTGCTCACATAAATACATCAATCCTCCACATTCACCAATGGTGGGTATCCCTGCTAAAATTGCGTTTTTAACTGCTTGAATAACCTTAATATTTGCAGATAATTGGGGTGCAAATACTTCAGGAAAACCACCACCAAAATACATTCCTTGGATATCTTTTGGTAGTTGAGTATCATTTAAAGGACTCCAAAATACTAATTCCGCTCCTAATTGTTGGAGTAAATCTAAGTTATCTTGATAGTAAAAATTAAAAGCTTGATCTCGTGCTACGGCAATTTTAACTGAGGAATTGGGAATTAGGAATTGGGAATTATTAATTGGTAAAGATGATGATTTTAAAAGTGGTAGAAGTTGATCCCAGTCAAAATAAGCATCTCCTAAATCTGCCATATTATGAATAATTTGATCTAATTCTGGTATTTCTCCGGTGGGAATTAACCCTAAATGACGATCAGGAATAGTAATATTATCTTGTCGTCTTAAAACACCGATAATTGGTATTTGTAGAGGTGCTAGAGAATTTTTTAATAATGATAAATGTCGTTCACTACCCACACGATTTAAGATTAATCCACCAATTTTAATTCTACTATCAAAAAAACAATAACCGTGAGCAATTGCCGCGACTGAACCGGATAAACGGCTACAATCAATTACTAATATAATTGGTATATCTAATAATCTGGCAATATGTGCTGTGCTGCCAAAATTTGATAATTGACCAACACCATCAAATAAACCCATAACACCTTCAACTAAACTATATTCGCACTGGGAAGCATGAAGGTGAAAACATTTCTGAATATAAGTTTCTGAAGTCAATACAGGGTCTAAATTGCGCGAAGGAAGACCAGTCACATATTGATGAAACATGGGATCAATATAATCCGGTCCAACTTTAAAAGATTGAACTTTAAAACCACGACGACGTAAAGATGCTAACAGGGTAAGTGTAACTGTAGTTTTCCCGACTCCGCTGCGTTCTCCGGCAATAATTATAGACATAGATCAACAATTAAAAATTCAAAATTAAAAACTAATACCAATTTAGCAAAATGTGTGAAAGAAATTAAAATCTGCTCAAAACCTCTTTACTCTTGCCTTTGGTTACTGAGCGAAGTTCTTAGCGTAGCGTTTAGCTATAGTAAGTAATTGGACAAAAATATTTACCACTCATTTTTTTGATTGCTTCTACTCCCATTATCCCATCATTGCCAGTTCCTGTCAGTACAACAGCGATCGCTCTTTCTTTATAACTTGCGGCTACAGATTCAAATAATAAATCCGCCGAAGGACGATATAACACTTCTATCTGATTTAAAAAAATATCAAGGCTAAGATCCCCCATCTTTGTTTAAAAATCGGGGATTTTTTTATCAACATTAATTTTCCGCTACTAAAGTTTTTTTCGCTACTGATAATTGCTGTTTATATTCTTCACTCATTTGCGGATATTGCAAATTTAATTCCTGTAATTTTTTACAAATAATATCGGCCACTACCAACCGTGTAAACCACTTACGATCTGCTGGAATAATATACCAGGGGGCAAATTCTGTACTTGTGTGATTAAAAACTTGCTCATAGGCGTTCATATAATCATCCCAAAAATCTCTTTCCCGCAGATCATTAACAGAAAATTTCCAATTTTTTTCCGGTGCTTCAATTCGTTCTAAAAATCTTCTTTTTTGTACTGCTTTAGAAACATTTAAAAAAAACTTGAGAACAATTACCCCATTATTTACCAAATATTTTTCAAAATTATTAATTTCCTCAAATCTTTGCTTCCATATTTGATCACCTTTAGGAAAATTCGGTAATTGTTGTTTTTTCAAAATTTCTGGATGTACACGCACTATCAGTAATTCTTCATAATATGAACGATTAAAAATGCCAATTCTTCCTCTTTCTGGTAAAGACTTCATCGAACGCCATAAATAATCGTGATCTAATTCTTCATCACTAGGGGATTTAAAACTAAATACCTGACATCCTTGGGGATTAACCCCAGACATAACGTGTTTAATGGTGCTATCTTTACCCGCAGCATCCATAGCTTGAAAAATAATCAATAAAGCATAGGTATTTTGAGCATAGAGAATATCTTGATATTTAGCTAGTTGTAAAATACCTGCTTTTAATTTTGTTGCTGCCTCACTTTTTTGATGAAATTCACATTTATAGGCTGGGTTATAATCTTTGGTTAAAGAAATATTAGACCCTGGTTGCACAATATAAGGATCATGATTCATATCAAAAAAATATCACTCCTATAAAATTTCCAATTTAGAAATCCTTGGCTCGGGGTAATTCATGAATTACCCCTACTTTCTAAGAAACAGCAGATTGCAATTTTGTTAACTTTGCTAAAACTTCTTGGCTGTGAATAGTAGGATTAACTTTAACAAAAGTTTCTCTTAAAATACCCTGAGGATCAATAATAAAAGTATGGCGCATGGAAACAAAACCAATCCAAGAACCATAAGCTTTACTAACTTCACCTTTAGTATCAGCTAATAAGGGAAATTTTAGCCCTTCTGAATCACAAAATTCCGCATGGGAATCAACATCATCAGCACTAATACCGATAATTTGAGTGTTTTTCCCCATATATGTGGGTAAATCTTGCTGAAAACGGCGAGCTTCAATAGTGCAGCCAGAAGTAAAATCTTTAGGATAGAAATAGAGAACAACCCATTGACCACGAAAATCCATTAAAGAAACTTTACCATTTCCTGTATTTGTCGGTAAGGTAAACTCCGGTGCAGCTTGATTAATTGTGGGTAATTTCCCCCCCAAAGCTTGAGCAGGAGAGGGAAAATTTAGCCAATTGATGACAACTAAAAAAGTTGCAAATAAGATGCTAATAAAAGAGCGACGGGAAACCATTGTTCAAACCAAAATAATCAATTAACACCAGTTTACTTTTTTGTAGTCATTATTCTCAATCTGATTCTGGTTCAATTGGGTTTTCAACACTTTCGATGTATTGACTATCAATGAGAAAAGCCCCTCTAGTAAAGCGTACACCCCAATAACCACCAGGGCGACGGTCTATAACTATACCTTCTTCTCCAATATCAATCACATCAGGAGGACGTAACATAGGCATGGGTTCAGCAGTTTTTACATAAGGTGGCAATGCTACCACACGGACTTTACTACCAATTGGGAATTCTGGCGACATTTTGCAACAGTTTGTAATTTTGAATAATTAGATTAGGGATAATTAAAAACTAATACCATTTCTTTGTAAAGTTGCATATAATGTATCCCCCAGCTTCGCCGTCCCTCCTTGCTAAGGCGTGACTACAGGGCGGTCTGATTATGTGCATCTCCATAAAAAATTGGCATAAGACCAAAAAATAACAATACCTTGTCCAAACAGCCTATTTTCTTATAATAGTAATGCCAATATAAAATCCACTATAAAAATTGCTACCCAAGTAGTGACAACTGCCCTGGTGGCTGATTCTCCTACTTCCTTTACTCCTCCTTGGGTTGTTAGTCCCCAACTACAGCCATTAACGGCAACTATAGTCCCGAAAATTAGCCCCTTGAGGAGAATAATAAAAATATCTGATGGTAATAAAAAATTTCTCACCGATTCTAAAAATATTTCGGGAACAACTTGATAAAACTGCATGGCTGCAAAAGTGCCTCCCGTAATACCGATAACGACGGCAAAAATCATCATTACAGGCATCATTAAACAGCAAGCAATAACTCTGGGTAGAACTAGATAATCAATGGGATCAGTTCTGAGCATATATAAAGCGTCAATTTGTTCTGTGACTCGCATTGCTCCTAATTCTGCCGCAAAGGCTGAACCAACTTGTCCGGCGATAATACTAGCAGTTAAAATTGGTGCTAATTCTCGACAAAATGCTAAAGCAAAAGCACCGCCAACGCTTTCTACTGCCCCAAATCTGACTAATTCTCTAGCGGTTTGAATAGTGAAAATCATCCCAGCAAAACCACTGACTAGTAAGACAGGGGAGAGGGAAGCCGGGCCTGCTGTGACTGCGTGTTCTAATATCTTGCGATAGTAGGTTTTGCCTTGGATCAAATGTAGTAATATCTGACCTAACAACAGAAATGCCGACAAACAGCGAATTATCCAGGATTGTTCTAAATTTCTTTGTGGTTGCAAGTTTATGGACACTAAGTAGGTTGATGTAAATAATTATGACTGGGACAAGTAAGGAGAAGAAAAATAGTTTAAATCCTATTTACTTTTTTGTCTGTTGTTGATGACTAATATGAAAGTGCTATATTAACATTATTATCTAACCTGTCGCTTGTATAAATTGAATTATTCTCCAAATATAAACCAGTTTTGTCATCTTAAAGGAGTAATATGTTAAGAACAAAAGTTTCTTTTAATGATTTTGGAGTCATTAAACAAGGAAAGTTAGAATTAAATGATTTAACTTTACTTTGTGGCGCGAATAATACAGGAAAAACCTATGTAATGTATTCTTTATACGCTCTACTTGATCAGCGTTTTCAAGTCAATTTTCATTTTGTAGAGGATCTTGTTAAGCAATTGAGTCAAGATACAGTCTGTCAATACAATATTCAAAATTTGATCGGCGATAACTATGGTAATATTTTAGAGGAAATAACACAAGGAATTAATAAGCATTTACCAAATTTGTTTGGGGTTGAATCGGATGAATTTAGGCAAAGTCAAATTAAATTAGAACTTGATATTAATTTAATTTTAACCAATATAACTAATCATCCTTGGCAAAGTCGTGTAAGTCTAAGCAATAAAGAATCAGACTGGTTTCTAGATATTCAAAAACAGGAAAATGATACCAATGTAACTTTTACAATGCGAGATGATAAAGGTATTCCTCATAAATTATTGACAGAGTTGATTTCTGATAATATCATTAGTTTAATTTTGAGCACATTTAGCAAAAAGAAGCAAAATTGCTTTTTAATTCCTTCTGAACGTGGTGGACTTAATTTATTTTTTAAAGAGTTGTCCAGTATCCGTAATCGTCTGCTACATCATGCACATAAAAAAATGCCTTTACATTTTACTTCATCTGCCGTCAAAACTCTATTTAGTTTAGTTTTCTATTTAGAACATCTGGCTCGACCAGGAGATTATTTAATGATTGACGAACCAGAATTAAGCTTACATCCAGATAATCAACGAAATTTAGCGAGAGTATTGGCAAAATTGGTCAATAATGGTGTTAAAGTGATATTGAGTACCCATAGTCCCTATTTTGTTCGTGAATTAAATAATCTGATTATGTTAAGTAAATCTTTTGTAAAAGCTAGTGAACTACGTGAGCGTTATGGTTATGAACCTGGTGAGTATTTAAAACCTGAAAAAGTATCAGCTTATCTATTTGATCAAAAAACTATCAAGGAGATGGAAATTGATCCCAATGAAGGTATCATTGCACAAACATTTGATGATGTAATTAATAATCTTAATCAGTCTTCCAATGATATTTACTATGCTTCTCAAGAAGAGGAAGATGGGGATAATGAGTGATAATTTAGTTGATATAGTAAAACTTGTAATTAAACAAGATTTTCATTTAGTTGCAATTTCCAATAAAAATGATTTGACCCTTACAATTAAAGAAGAACATCCAGATGCAAAATGTAAGTTTGTAACGATAAAGTTAAAAAAATCAATAGATTATTTTGGGTTTTCTCTACATAAAGATAAGGGACAAGGAAACAATGATCCTGTATATCCTTTTTTTAATCCCCAATGTAAAGGTATTTGTTCTAAAGATGATGGCATTTTATTTTTAAAAAAGTCAAATAAAGTTTATGTTTTGTTGATAAAAATGAAATCTACAAATACCGAAGGTTACTTACAACAATTAAAAGCGGCTAAAAGTTTTGTTGATTTTGTTTTACAACGGATTAAAATTTTTAATAATCAAATCAATATAAAAGTTGAATTCAGAGGATTATTATTTTCATGTCGTCAGATACCCAATGAAGGAACAACTAAAAAACAAAAACTTACATTTGAAGATAGGAATGGTTTATTAGTTTCGGAAAATTCAGGTAATAATACTTACTACATACAACAATTTTTAGAGAAAATAGACTAGATTTTAGCTAAATAAAAAACTCAAAAAAAAGATTCCTGGGTTCTCTGTGCAGTTTTAACCAGGTTGACACGATAAAGAAAGTTGTAAGATAGAGAAAATAACATCGCTCTTCATACACCACAACCAATGACATCAACTCTGCTGAAATTTCCGCGGCTTAACGCACCTACACTCCATCCTCTACCCAATGGTTTAACCATTATTGCTGAACAAATGCCAATAGATGCGGTTAATCTCAACCTATGGGTAAAAACAGGTTCAGCGATGGAGTCCGATGCTATTAATGGTATGGCTCATTTTTTAGAACATATTGTTTTTAAAGGTACGGAAAAACTAATTAGTGGTGAATTTGAGCGCCGGATTGAAGAACGTGGTGCGGTAACTAATGCTGCTACTAGTCAAGACTATACCCACTATTATATTACGACTGCACCTAAAGATTTTGCTGAATTAGCACCGTTACAAATAGATGTTGTTTGTAATCCGAGTATTCCTGATGAAGCTTTTGAGAGAGAACGTTTAGTAGTTTTAGAAGAAATTAGGCGTTCTGAGGATAATCCGCGACGACGGATTTATCGTCATATTATGGAAACTGCTTTTGATTATTTACCCTATCGTCGTCCTGTACTTGGTCCAGAGGCGGTTATTTCTCAAGTGCAACCGCAACAAATGCGAGATTTTCATGATTATTGGTATCAACCTCAGTCAATTACAGCAGTAGCAGTGGGTAATTTACCAGTAGAAGAATTAATAGAAATTATTGCTGAGGAATTTAGTAAAAATCATCTACAAACAAGTAAACAAATCACACAAACAACTTTTATTCCTGAACCTGCATTTACAGAAATAGTCCGCCGGGAAGTGGTGGATGAAAGTCTACAACAAGCAAGATTAGTGATGATTTGGCGAGTTCCTGGATTGATGGAATTAAATGAAACTTATGCACTGGATGTTGTGGCGGGAATTTTAGGCCATGGAAGAACTTCTAGATTAGTGCAAGATTTACGGGAAGAACGGGGATTAGTTTCTTCTATTTCTGTCAGTAATATGAGTAATTTATTGCAAGGTGTATTTTCGATTTCTGCTAAATGTGATGTAGAAAATTTAGCTGCTGTGGAATCAGCTATTGTGGAACATTTGAGCAAATTACAAACACAATTGATCAAAGAATCAGAAATTGAGCGCGTGCGCAGACGTGTAGCAAATCGTTTTATATTTGGCAATGAAACCCCAAGCGATCGCTCTGGATTGTATGGTTATTATCACTCATTAATTGGTGATTTAGAGCCAGCTTTTAATTATCCTCAATATATTCAAGCACAACAAGCAACAGATTTAATACAAGCAGCAAAATATTATCTTCCCACGGATGCTTATGGTGTGGTCATCATCAAACCTGTTTAATAATTTAGGACTCGTACAAAATAAATTGTACGAATGCTTAATTATATGATATAAAGACCATTAACCTCTTTGGTGCAGCCAAGGATCTGATTAACCTACTTACAACCCAACAGGTGAATCAACTTCCCCAAAATGAGTAATATTGCAGGGCAGGGATGCAAGGGTGCAAGGGAGAATATTTTTACTCTTGTCCCTTGCCTCTGGTTACTGAGCGACCTGTACTGAGCTTGCGATGACCTAAACTAGTCGAAGTATTCCCTCTTGCCTATAACTTGGTTTAATAAGAAAAGTGGTGTCACCAGAAAGATAATGATTTTGGCTCAAAGTTTAACTATTGATTCGGTTTTAGTAAATAACTGTATCCAGTTTACAACCTGGGGATTTTCTTCCCTTTTACTTGCGGAAATTGTCAGAGATGCTTATCATGCTTTGTGTCATCAGATAACATGGTTAGCAAAATGGCACAATAAACATCATGCCGTATACCGTCGGGATTTAACTTTAATTTCCCAAAAAGCCTATATCGAGTCCCAGTTGTATCACGATATCGTTGAATCGGGCATATTAGTAACAATATTAACAATAATTGCTTTACTAGCTCATCAATGGGGATTATGGTTAGGAGTCGCATACTCCGTAACTTTCTTATATGGTGCATCTGTGCGATATTTCCAAGGAACAATAGACACAGATTACAATCATTTACCTGGACCATTAGAAACAATTCCCTCCGTTTGGTGGGTAAATAGAACCTATCATTGGCGACATCATTTTGATGATGTTAATGCTTACTATAGTGGTGTATTTCCTCTAGTGGATAAAATATTAGGAACAGGACTTTCTCTCAAAGGTAAAACCATAGCTTTAACAGGTGCTTCCGGTGCATTAGGACAAGCATTAGCCGCAGAATTATTAAAACAAAATGCCAAAGTTGTGGCATTAACAACTAATCCTGAAAAAATCGCAATTCAAGAGCGTGTCAAAGTTATAAAATGGGAATTGGGTAATGAAAATCAACTACAAGAAAGTTTAAATAAAGTTGATATTCTCATTATCAATCATGGCGTAAATGTCTATGGAGATAGAACGTCTGCCGCCATTCACAATTCCTATGAAGTTAATACTTTTTCCGCTTTACAATTGATAGATATTTTTTCTGCCACTGTTACAGGAGCGCAAGATAAAGCTACTAAGGAAATTTGGGTAAATACATCAGAAGCGGAAGTTTCTCCAGCTTTAAGTCCTTTGTACGAACTGAGTAAAAGAGCATTGGGAGATATTGTCACTCTTAAACGATTAGATCAAACTTGTGTCATTCGCAAATTAATTTTGGGGCCATTCAAAAGTCAATTAAATCCCTATGGTGTGATGTCAGCAAAACAAGTTGCAAAGGGGATTTTATTTTTGGCAAAACGGGACTTTAGAAATATTATTGTCACAGTTAATCCTTTGACTTATTTGCTATTTCCCATCAAAGAATTTAGTAACTGGTTATATTTTCGTATTTTTAGTAAAGGGGTGAAAAGCAAATAATTAGGGTTTGTTGAATAAAAGCAAAACTTACATCCCACATTCCGCACCCCCCAGTGTCACAATCGGTAATTATGGCTAACGCCACGCTCCGCTATCGGATTTTTGAATACCTTTAATGATAATTTTGATACAAAATTGTCAAAATCTTAAGTGGCGATAGCGAAGCGCTGCTGCAAGCAGTTCGCCAATCTCAAATCCCCAAATGACCATTTTTCGTTGTGTGACAGTTTAGGGTGCGGAAGGTGGGTTATAAACCCTGAATTAAATCTGCAAAACCATAAATACTAATTCCTAATAAAAGTAATGCAGTTAATTGGGTCATGCGTTTTTGGGTAAAAAATGTGTTGCTATGGTAGTGGGGAGACATTGCTTCTCTAACTAAGATAGAACTTGATGCCCCAACAACAAAGCTTAAACCCAAGATGATGTAAGGTGGATTTGGGATAATGATAGAGACTGTTAACATAGCGATCGCTAATGTCAACATTAATAATTCCACAAACTGGGGTGGATAATATTCACTAGATAAAATTAAGGTATTGATCCAAAAATTCCAGGTTCTCATAATTTGTCAGTTGTTAATTAACCCTTGTAGAGACGTTCCATGGAACGTCTTTACATTATCACTAACGGACTCCGGCTTTCATCCCTGCGCCATTTTTCTGTGTGGTATCTTCTGGTAGTTCCACACCAAAAACGCGACAAAAAACCCTTTCCACTTTATAACCAGAATCAATAGATTCCAAGGGATCTTTCCGCAAGCGGTGACGCAGACATAAGGTAATTACCCGCCGGATATCGTCTACTGTAACTTCTGTCCGACCTTCAAAAGCTGTTAAGGCTTTCGCTGCGCGGTTAGTAACGATATCACCCCGCAACCCGTCCACATCTAATTCTGAACAAACTTCGGAAATTTTTACCCGAAAGTCATAGTCTAAATTAACTTGTGGCAATAATTCCTGAGCCTTGACAATTTGCTGTTGTAATGCTTCTTGGGGAGTTTTGTGTTTTTCCAAATATACCGGTGGATTTTGGTCAAATTCACCCCGTTCTTCCACGATTTGCACCCGTAAAGCTGGTTCTTTGACGGTGTGAATTTCTGCGTGCATTCCAAAACGGTCGAGGAGTTGGGGACGCAGTTCACCTTCTTCTGGGTTTCCCGAACCGACGAGAACAAATTTGGCTGGGTGACGGATAGAAATCCCTTCCCGTTCCACAGTGTTCCAACCACTGGCAGCAGAGTCTAGAAGTACGTCTACCAAGTGGTCATCCAACAAGTTGACCTCATCAACGTACAGAATACCTCTGTTAGCTTTGGCTAGTAGTCCGGGTTCAAACGCTTTGATACCTTCAGACAAAGCCTTTTCGATGTCAATTGTACCACAAACTCGGTCTTCTGTAGCGCCCAATGGTAAATCTACCATTTGCACCTTTTTGTGAGTAATGGGAATTTCCAACCCTTGGGCTACCTGTTGACGGACTTCATCACTCATCAAGTCCGTGTCGTTGGGGTCACTGTTGAAGGGGTCATTGGCGACAACAGGGATTTCTGGTAAAAGATCCGCCAAGGCGCGGATAGTTGTAGATTTGCCGGTGCCGCGATCGCCCATAATCATTACACCACCAATTTTGGGGTCAATGACATTTAACAGCAGCGCCAGTTTCATTTCTTCCTGTCCAACGATGGCTGTAAATGGAAAGACCGCACGACGCGCACTCGCACTAGCTTGAGCAGTTGAAGTCACTAAATTACCTTAACAATATTTTTTATTACAATTCTCTATTTTGCCACATTTTGGGAAGCTGGGTCAGTCCTTCGTTCAAAGCTATATGGACTGTTGACTGTTGTAGGGGCGAACGGCCGTTCGCCCCTGCTGCTCCCCTGCCCCCTGCCAAAACTATTTCAGGATAAATACTAAAGAATACTGAGAGTTTTTGTAATAGTTGGGTGAAATTACAATATTTATTTTATAAGGGAAATGCCGAAAACCCTTGAAGATGTAGCTGACTTAGGAAGCTACATCTGTGCTTTAGACAAGGGATAAAGGCTAGTTGCAGGATTTATCCTGCATTGACATTAATCGCGTTGCTGCTCAATATATTTCTTAACCGGTTCTGTACAAATATTTCCAGCAGTGCTTACAAAATAGCTTGGTGTCCATAACGTGGGTATTTTTAAAAGT
>JACCDP010398886.1_pt1 | contig 35760 bp, 36 predicted proteins | sample 7445841 | NCBI WGS metagenome assembly JACCDP01 (sample SAMN15323441, study PRJNA562643) | freshwater metagenome | isolation source: river surface water | place: USA:Blue River Watershed | collected 2017-08-17 | reverse complement strand
TACAAGTAGGGAATATAGCTCAACCTGGTATTTTCATATATGGTCGCTTTAAACACCTCTGCATAACCCTCCACATACACGGTGTCGCCGTTGTATATTTCGTCGCATCCATATTCCCCCGTGCAGCTTTTTCCGTTTTTACTAACGGGCAGCTTCACGTTCATGTTGCCTGTGTTAGACGTAGTGTAATACTGCATTTTATCGCGGCCCGACAGTTTGCGGCCCATGAGAGGCAAAATTAATGTGCCTTGGTCACCAGAACGCAATTTGTCTTCGGGGGTTAAAATCCCAATTTGACTAAAACTGGGGCTTGGACCGCGGGTCTCTATGCCAACCGGAACCATGGGTCCAGATGACCGAATAAACATATCATTCGACGGCGGCTGGCCAATTCCGCCTAAAGGATTGGCGTTGTCGCCGCTGATGACAACTACTTTTGTCTCTGGCACCGGTTGCGTTGCAACCTTTTGCTGCTGGTAAAACATGTATCCAACCACCACTAATATTAAAAATAACAAAAACAATGTCATATTTTCAATGCAAAAATATCCGGGCACACATTTTTTGGCCATTATATACAAATCTAGAGAGAGTTATTACACATTCTCTAGTGTTTAAACCTTTGGACACCGATAACACTTATTTAATATGGATTTGGGATATCTGTTAATGTGAAATTTCATGTGACTGTATATTGATGCGTCCAATAATTTTATACCTTTTGCAACCATTTTGCCTACATCTTTTAGTCCTGGAATAATAGAGGCAAGCAATCCCCAAAATAAAAACCACACACCAAAAGCCATATCAATTAAATAAGGTACTATGCAGTTTGGCAAGTTTTTAATTTTGTCAATTCCACACTTAAAATATCCAATAATTTCCTTAAATGGTTTGGTAATGGTGTTGCCAATTTTCTTAAATTCTTTTTTTATCGCATTGCCAACCGGATCTTTGGCTTTCTTTTTGGCCATAATTTATATATATAATAAGATAACCTTTGTAAAGGATAAAATGTAAAGGAGGGGGTCGTAGGGGCGTAAGCCCGCCTTTGTACGTGCCAAATCCATGGGTCCCCCTACTTGTACTCAGCATACACGGGGCCTCTGCTCATGGTGGCAAAAGACTCGGTTTTAACCAGCTCTTCCGCCTTCTTCAACAAGGGTTGCAGCTGTGTCATGTTGGCCATCAGTTCCTTTTGTTTATTCAACAATTCGACGGTTTGAGTGGGCAAATCCTTGGCGTCTTTGCTTAACAAACTAACAGTTTTGGCCGTCTCTGCAATGGACTCAAATGAATCAGGTTGCTTCTTTTTATTGTCGGTCATGGCCTCTTCTTCTTTGACATTAGTAGTGTCTTCTTTACTCTGTGTATTATCCTCTTCCTCCGCCGCGTCTTCTTCTTCGTCGTCGGCAGTGTCTTCTTCCTCTTGGTTATCAAGGCCCTCTAAGCTTTTAGTTCCATATGAAACCAAATGGGTGAGAGCCAATGCAATGACCAAAACAACGGTCATGTTTTTGCTAAAGAAAGTGGTCAATAATCCAACGGCGAAAAATAGCATCACGGCATTTGTATTTCCATGCATGTAAAAGCGAGCCATATCAACTAGAGAAATAATAGCAATGAAATAGAGAATCCATTTATTGTATAGTATGCTTCCGCTGGCAGAGGGTACAAGACGCAATAATTTATTGAAACCGGAGGTAGCGTTGCTGAACAAGTCTCCGGATTTATCAACTATTTTATTCACAAAGTTCATGTGTGATTATATATTTAATTTGCAAAATAAAGGTTAAGGAAAATAGTTAAAATACTAATATTAAAAATGCCAAACCATTGTATAAAAAAAAAGAAGGCGCAGGCGGCCTCAATCACTATAGATGAAAAACACACTCAAATGCTCAACGATTTTTACAACATTGAAACAGAGCAAATACCAGAATTAGAGGCGACACTTGCAGAGTGCAAAAACAAACTTTTATCCATGGATGATGGAAACATCGATAAAAAAATGGAACTAAAAGATAAAATAAAAGAGACCCGAGCTAAACTGAAAGAGCTAAAACAAACCAAAAACAAGTATTTGCTAAATAATGTGCCATACATATTCAATTATTTCGAGGAAAAGAAGAAGGTCTCTGAGGGAAAATCCGACAACAAGGTCATATTGAATTCGTTTTTCAAAATTAAGAGCAAGAGCGGCGAAGACATTGACGACTCCAAATACCAGAAATCGCGGTCCTTTTACGAAAATTATTGGAAAAATGTAAATAAAAATTATATTGACCCGCAATATGTAACACAAGACTATTGCACACGCTGCGGTACGGGTGAGCTTATTCCACAAGAAGAAGAGGGCATATTAATTTGCAACAACAATAAGTGCGCGGTGTGTGTGCAATACATTGTGGATAATGAAAAACCCCTGTACAAAGAACCGCCCAACGAAGTTACCTACAATGCATACGTTCGTTTGAACCATTTCAAGGAAATTCTCTCGCAGTTTCAGGCAAAACAGACGACCAAAATTCCGGCGGATGTGGAGAACGCCATTCGCGCGCGCATTAAAAAGGAGCGCATTGTGGATATTAGCGAAATTAATTACCAGCGAATGCGAGAGATATTGGACACGTTGGGATACAATCGGTACTTTGAGCACATTCAGTTTATTAATTTGATGTTTGGAATTAAACCGCCCGTTATGAGCGACGAACTGCAGGACACTTTGTGTGTGTTGTTTATTGAAATCCAGGAACCGTGGATTATTCATTGTCCTCCGGACCGCACCAACTTTTTTAATTGCACATATACGTTGTATCAGTTGTGCGTGTTACTGGGACAAACCCAGTATTTGCCATTTATTCCGATGATGAAGGACCGCGACAAACAGCGAGAGCAAGACATGACATGGAAAAAAGTATGCGAGACACTGGATTGGGAATATGTGCCGACCATATAAAGCGTCTAATGTATTTTTACCGAGAAGGTGGTGGTTTATAAACAGCACCTATTTCCTCGTTTTTATTAGTAAGCCATGTAACAATATCATTGTAAGGCATAATAATATTTATTCTATCTTCTTTACGTTCATTATCTATTTTTGTTGAATAATAAACTCTTTTCATGCCATCTTTCTTTTTATCTAAATCATCTATTTTATATATGTGTGTGTGTGTAGTGTCCATGTAATAACTTGTTGTATTTGAAAAATAATATCCAGGTTGTCCCTCTGACCACCAAACATGTCTCCCCATTGTTTCATACCAATACATGGCAAGCCGGTCTAAAGTTGTTGGAACACCGTTTGCATTACTAATAGAATAACCACTGTAACTGGTGCCGGCTTTTTGACTTTTGTTGCGTCTTTTTTTACTTTTTTGATGTGATTTTCTACTTCTTTTTTGGTTCATGTATATATTAATATTATAAAAAAATGCGTGTGTAAATTAAATTAAATGAATGTTAAATATAATATAAGGAAACTACATTATTCAGCCGCTATTAGGAAGGATTCTAAGGTCCCTTAGAAGTAGCCATATTTGCTTCTTGACCATTGTCCTTTGGCTTTGAGTTCGGCTTTCTCTTGTTCGCGCAACATGGCTTCACGCACGGATTGGGGAAGGCGCCTGGAAGGAACATCGTTCAAATAATCCTCCTCCTCGGAGTCGTAGTCTTGTTCTGCGAACGCTCGTTCGAATGCCTCGTCCCACTCTTCTTGTTCTCTTTGAGCACGGTCCTCTTCCGCAAGCTTTTCCCAGTACTCTTGCTCTTCCTTGTTGTATTCGGCAATTTTTTGTTGAATTTTTTCGTATATAGCGCGTTGTTCAGGCGACAAATCCATCGTTGGCTCGCATTCATTACGCATCATAATAAGTTCAATAATAGTAATTTTATCGGCATTGTACTGGTCATCTCCATAGTAGTGGTCATACACCCATAGCGCATGGTCCAAGTAATTGGTTCCAGCCATACCATACGTATAAGCCGGGTTAGCGCCATGCCGCAGCAACAATTTGACCATGGGCACATTTACATTTGTTATCGCGTGATACAAGGGGGTTTTGCCTCTATGACCGGCGGCATTCGCGTATGCGGAATTTATGTTCAAAATATACTCGACTTGTTCGATTGCATCGTTATCAACAGCGTAGTGAATAATCTGGTCGAATAATACATGATAATGTTTGTCTTGAAGAATATCCAAGAAAGCGTTGTTGTTGTGGTCGCATGCATAGTGGCCAATCATTTCCCCTAAGCATACGTACTCGAGGTCGCCGCACCCGCGCATGGTAGCACAGCAATAGTCGTTGAGGTCGCCGCTATACGACTGAATAAGACTGGGATTAACGTTTGTTTGGGTTTTAAGCGTGTTAATTAGGTTAATGAACTCTTGCTGGTCGGCACACTTGACGTGAAACTCAAGGTCGAAATAACGGTCGGTGAAAATCTCGTGCATCTTGTTTAATAAATGGATTATAATATTTATTTGCGTTGTGCAACATCGCAAATAAATATTTCAATTTTCTTACTTCCATGTTCCATAATATCGATGAACCGCATATTTACCAAAATACTGTCGTTTGCTAAAATTTAATATTTTTACATTTGATTTGTTATTGTATTTTAAATACACATCAGTAACATAATCTGGACCAGTGGTTACATAAACATAATCTAATTCTTTTTTATTTTTTAATTTATTGAATTTATCAACAATGTTATCAATATTGTTGTGAATATTATCAATTAAATGTTTTACAAAATCATTTTTTGGTTTTGCACCAAAAGCATACTGACCTAGTAATTTATAAAATGATTGGTCGCAATATTTTTGGTATCGAGGCAATTTGCATATATTTTTTGTTATTATTTCATCAACGGGAAACACGCAATCATATTTTAATATATTAGAATTTAATGTATGCAAGCCCTCCATGTCCAAATCAAAATAAAAACCACCATAATGATAAACTGCGATATATCTGAAAAAATCTATTTTTTGAATAATAACAGGTAATTTCACATAAGTCTCAAAATATGATGGATATTCAGTTTTTAAAAATGTTTCAATATCATTATCATCAAAAAACAAATATTTGAATTCAGGTTCAGGATTAAATGCTTTGATTGATGACACGAGCTTTTCATATTTTGGTGGAATATTTTTGGTTTTCCATGTTTGAATAATAATTTTTGGAATTTTACTGTTGGTGTCGTAATTTTCAACTGATATACGCTTTGAAGACATTATAAATAAAAATACAACTGATATTAGAATTAAGATACCAATTAATATATAAATATACATTTGTGCCAATATAAGAAATAGTTATATAAGTTTTTGCAATACGCGATGTGGATAAAAACTAAACGAAGGATAATTTTATTATTATTGGTATCATAATAAAATTAGATTTCCATTTTTGGAATATTTTTATTCGAAACGTTTCGTACATTTTCTTTATTTTCTCGACTATTTTCCCAACTTTTTACCCGGTCTTTAAATGCATCTTGTGATTTGGATTTGGTAACTTCTTTTATCAATGCCCCAGTTAATGAACCAACTTTTTTTAGACTTTGACGAAGCATACCGCCATTTTTGTTTTTACGTAAAGTTTTTCGTTTAGTGCGACGATTTTTACGTGTCATGTATATTTTATGGGTTGATATAATCTACATGGCTTGTTTCTTGTCTCTAATCAACACTTGTATTTAATCAACTCTGTCCAACGAATCATTACCTAAAGGTTCTTCTTCTTGAACGGTGGCTTTGCCAAATCCACTGGAGGGTTTCACCTCAGCAACGTCGCGCTCCTCAAAATTCACAGTCTTGGTAACGCCCACCAGCTCGCCCTCCTCAGTCAAGGTCTGAGTCAGCTTGTTGCCCGACTCGCGCGCCTTGCGCACGTTCTCCTCAATGGCCTTGCGTTTCGCCTCGCGCACGCGCTGGTCAAACTCCTGTTTCGCCTTCTCCTCGTTCTTCAGTTTTTCGTGGTGCAGCTGGTTCAGCTCCTCCTCCATAAACTCCACGCGACCGGTCTTATAGGCATCAGGGTCCCAAGGCATCCACACGCCCACGGGCCCCACAAAAATGTCGTGATGGGGGTCGGACTCACGAAGCTTCTTGGCCCTTAGCTCGGCTTCCGCCTGACTGCTATACGAGCCGCGAATCTTGAGACCACGTACCGAGGTCTGGAACTCGTGCTCTTTGTTAAACTCCTCGGCAAGTCTATCCTCGTTTTTATCCATGAAATTCTTGAAATCGTCGGTCACAGAGAAAGACTTTAGGTGAGCCTTTTCCTCGGTAACGTAGTCTTTCATGTCCGCCATGATATCGTCCAACTTCAGCTTGTATTTGTGGGAAATGAAGTTCATGAAATCGCCAAACTTTTCGATGGACTTGGCGAACTCCCATTGCTGCACAAACTTTTCGAACATAAAGTGCTCGCGAGCCTTTAGCACGTTTTCGGGACTTACGAACGAAACACACACAAACTTTTGGGAGGGAATCACGGCGTCTTCGCTGCACAAATCTACATAGTTGGGGTTTTTGGAACCATCGGCATTCTTTTTTCTATCAAATTTAGACATTTGGAATATAACATTTATTGCATGGCCGTTTTAAGTCTTTTTAATGCCATATATTTAAGGGCCCACCGAAGGTGGGCTTACGCCTTATGATCCCTCCTATTTATTATTTATGTTCTTCAGCCAGTATTGTTTAAAATACATTTAGGAAAAGTTTGTTGTTATACAATATAAATGTTCGACGAACTTGTCAAGAAAGCCATTAAATACATTGTTGAGGGTATTATTGTTGCCCTTGCTGCCTACGTTATTCCCAAACAATCCCTCAAGCTTGAAGAGGTTGTTGTGATTGCTCTCACTGCTGCTGCCACTTTGGCCGTGCTTGATACTTTCATTCCTTCTATGGGTGGAAACGCCAGACAAGGTGCCGGTTTGGCCATTGGTACTGGTCTTGCTGGTGGTCTCCGCGTTGCTGGTATGTAAAGGAAACTACGTTTCCTTTTGAACCTTCCTTATACGCTGGACTAATGTCCAGCGAGAGCAACCAATATTCTCCAGTCACCGTAGGTGGCTGGTATAAGGGAAGTGGCAAGGAGAAACCGTAGGTTTCTTCTAACAAGCTTAAAGCTATTTTAATAATAAATACAGTCATGAATTTATTATTACAGTCCGAAGCATTTAAATCCAATTTTGTTTATTTTTCCGAATCCAAGCCCAATGCATTGTTTGACGGCACCTATACCAAGGTAAATTACTGCAACGATTTTTTTACCATGAATGGAATTCACATTGCATTAAACAATACGCGACACGAGACTGTGGTGCGAATTGAAACTGATATATTAAATGCATACTCCGAATATGTGAATCGCCCTACTATAAAAACCACCAAGCTGGCTGACACCAAATATGGTGCGGAAACGTATTTAAAAATTTCCGGTGTTTGGGAAAACACGAATGGCGAAATAGGACTTTCGTTCAAGGTTTTGCCGTAATCATATATACAACATTATTGTATATATGAGCTCGTTATATTCAATAGGATTATTATCTTTAACCGAAATATTTGCGGACTTTGCGTTAAAAAAGTATGCAACGGAAGGCGGTATCATGTTACTTACATATGGTTTAGTGGGGTATGCGGGTGTGGTGTATTTACTTATTGAAGTGTTGCGAGGGTCGTCAGTGCTCATGATGAATGCCGCCTGGGATGGTATATCGGCCGTACTTGAGTCGGCAATGGCAATAATAGTTCTAGGTGAAAAATTTCACGACCCTAATCAATACATTGGACTCGGACTTATCATTGCGGGTCTGTTTTTCTTAAAAATCCCGCTCAAATAAAGGAAACCAAGGTTTCCTTTAAATCCTTCCTTCATATAACAAAGCGTATTGTTGCTGTTCCGATACGAAAAACTTGATAATTATTGATTATAAATGCCTTTGTTACTTGTTGCAACCTTTAACACGTTTCATACTCGCTCAGCGTAAATGCATGCATTTTGGCATTGGGTCCTTCTTTCGGTGATTTAAATATATTTGCGTCGTGAATGGCTGCATTCACATTATAATCAACGTGATTTTTCATACACCATTGAATACATTTCTGCGTGTTTTGCCGCAAATAATTAGTTATTTTTGTGGTTTTATATTTGCTGTCCATGAGTGCCATAGTTTCGCTAATATTTTCCAGCTGCATTTGCCCAATGATGCAGTTACATTCTTCCAATTTATTATAATAATGCATTGGAATATGAACACCTCCCGTTTCAAATATGCTTTTAATAATTAGTCCTTGATTATTGATATTACATATTTGGGATAGCACCTTTTCTAAACTAGAAATAATATCTCTGGAATCCGCGATTTTGAATCCAGTGCATACCAAATATCGCTCTGAATTGGCACACCGACTTGTATGCGGTTTGCACACATACACTTTATCATACATCGACGACAACAAATAAATAAGCTCGGTGGTGCTTTTCAAAAAACAGTCAAATAATTTTAATACAAAGCTGCCGCCTTGTTTTTGAACCGCCAGTGCGTATGCAATTTGCGCAAATAGTAGTCCAACCATATTTTGTTCTTGTCCCCCAAAATCATTAGAAAAATTAAACCCTCCGTCGCCGGTAACCAGTTCCATTTTGTTTTTGTATTTTTTTGCCACATACAAGAAATTATTCACGTCTATTAAATTTCCCGTGCCGTCAATACCGCGTTCCAGTTCCACATTTGGATTTGCCCGCAAAAATGACTGCGTTTTTTTCCATCCGGGCACATTATCGTCGGTGGGGTCCTCAATAGTCATGCCATAATATTTATCGGCTGGATTGCGGCGACAATTTGCAACGGCTTCGATGAATCCACCAGGTCCCTCTGCCAACGCAAACACATTTATGGGACCGGTGGTTGAGGGTAAGATGCGAAATGCGTTAATGATTTCCACCATTTTAAAGTAGGCCCGGGATATAGGACGATACTTGGATATACTTGTTTTGGGATTATTTGTGTATATGTATTCGAACGGGTTTGTATATTTTTTGATGGCGTGCCATTCATTCTCGTTTTGAGCAATGCGATTTTTAATTTCGTTTAAATAATGATTCAATGAATATGACATATATGGGACTTGTTTTGTGTTGGTGAATGAGGCATTGAGTTTGTAAATGCAATTATCGTTTATATTTGGTAAGGGAACATATATCATCATTGTTGGTTGTATTCAATGTAAAAAAGTGTTTAAACCAGTTTTATGTTTTAACTATTGACGTGATTTGTTCCAGGTTCATTTTACGCACAGTGCAATAAACATAGTGCAGCAATACCAAGTCTGGTGTTATTTCAAGATAAACGTTTTTTACGGCGGGGTCGTCGCCATAATAAGCCTGTATGGCGCGTATCATCATGCATATGTTGTGTGGCGTTAGTAATGATGAGATTTTTTGAAACGACGAAAACCACGTAACAAAATTGTATTCGTTGTCCCAATTGGTTGCGACATATTTGAACTCGTCTTCGTCTATATAGGCACTGTGAAAATGTTTATGATAAATATACTGCAAATAGCATTCGATGTGTGTGTGAATTCTTTCCATTATTATAACATACAATGGTATGTTACAATTTTATTCAATTTTATGTAATGGTTATGAGTAAAACAGTTTTACAATTTCAATAGTTTTTTCTGTTGAATTGTTAATCCAATATTTTATTTGTTGCACTAAACAATCAATTCGTTCCTCCCATTCTTTCATACGTGTTTGTTCAATTGTAATTATTCCATTTTCGTCATATACCCAACATGACCGAACTAACTGTCCATAAGCATTTCTATATTCATCCGGATTAAATCGTATTAACACAATGGGTCGGTGTTGCAAATCTTTTGATATTTCCATAATTCTTAGGTTTTCATGACTTTCCTCATATGCAGTGTGCTTGAATTCATCAACTTCAATAATAATAACGTGCGTTCCAAGGTCTAATAATAAATCAGGTCGCCGCAAAGAGCATCCGCCAGTAATTCTTTTATCAGCACACCATGTGTGTTCAGAAAATATATTCATTATTCGATTTGCGACATCCTTTTCTTTGACTTTATAATTTTTACTTCTATTAATACATGGTAATGTTTCTTGGATTACTTCAATAGATGGTGTTGTTTCTTGCAATAAAGATTGTTGTGTTTGGATAGGCGGTTTTAATATTAATTGTTCAACATAGTTTGTAATATTACCGTGTGCAATATTACATTGATTATGTGTAGTTGCATTATTGTTCATAAATTTATCATACATTGCAATAGTGTATTCTTGCAATAATATAGTAAATTTTTGTTTTTCTATAGTTTTATTTTGTTCTACCATAATTTCATTTTGTTCTGCCATAGTTTTATCTTGTTCTGCCATAATTTCATCTTGTTCTGCAATAATTTTCTCGTACTCTAGTATTTTGTTTTTTAATGTTTCAACATCTGGTTCAGACACATCTTTATCTTTATTGTATATTTTACAGTTTTTACGATGACGATACATGTTTTGGTGTTGTGCGTAAGTTTTGCCGCATACACATTTAAAAGTGTTTTCCATTATACATTCCCTAAATATTTAATATCTAAGTATTAACCGCAATTGCTAAATTCCTAAATATATTATATTTGGATGTTATTTGTATTAATCCGTGGTTGTTTAATTTTTTATTTGTTCTTTTACTTTCAATAATATATCCTTGTTGTTTTAATACACACTTAACCATGTTTAAATAGTCGCGCTTTGGGTCAAAGCCTTTTTTAAATGAAGACATACCACTAACAGCAAAATACTTTGGAATTTCTTCTTTCAGTGCAAGAATAGCTTGCTGTTTTTCTTCGTCAGCATCTATGTCGCACAAATAAAATTCATTACCAACAATACTGAGCAATTTATTGCATATTTCTTCGCGTTCTGGCTGATACTTTTCGGATTGTTTTAATCGAGGCATTGTATTATTTTTTTATTATCTCTAATTCAGTTTATGAGAAAATTAAATATATTTACCAGTATTGTCTAATACTGGTAAATAATAATAAAATACTATAGTTTAAAAACTGGAACTCACACTTTATTCGAGGCGCCACTTCTTATTCTCCAAAATAGCCTTGCCAATATAATCCTTGGTATCAATGTCGTATATTTCCTTCACGTTTCTTTCATTTGTTTCCTTTGCAATGTATTTTTTACCCATAATTTCCATAATAACACCGCGCATGGTCTGTTTCTTCACATTCATTTCCACATTTTGGGTGGCGTCTTGTTCCAAAATCGGGACGGTTGAAAACTCATTTGAAGACACTTTTCCAAAATTGTAGCACACCAGGTCTTTGTCTGACTTGTAGAGCGCGCAATCCATGGCAGTCTCTTTTACCGCATTCAAAATTTGCTTGTTAATTTGCTCCTTTGTATTCGCCAGCTCGTACAAATACTCGTCAGTTGTAACCGGCGTCTTCTGGTCAATGCGACTTACGTCGCGGGTTCGAAGCTCTATGTTACGTTCGTTACTAATTTGTTCCTCTGTCATTACCGACAAGTAAAGATAAACCTGGATGTTGCGCAAATGTTCCGGCAAGTTGCGATGACTGCAAATACGCTTGGCACGACCAATAACCTGTTCCATACGCACAGGGTGCCAATATGGCTCCGTAATATGAACGTATCGCGTGTTTTCCAAGTTAATACCCTCGGCACCCGAAGATGTAATCATAAACACCTTGATTACCTCGCCCATAAAATTATTGGTTGCTATTTTTTCCAGCTTGCTGCGAATGGAAGACGAGAGAACGGACCAGTTGCTATTATATACGTTTCGAATAATCTCTTTTTCTTCGGCGGATTCCGTGCCCGTATAAAGCACAAAGCGGGGTTTGGCCATGTCGGGGTCTGTATCCAGTATTTCCCAGTCTTCGCCCTTTTTCACCAATTTAAACTCGGCAAACCCATTGTGTTCCAAAATCAACTTTAGAACACCAATGCCCTCGATGGTTCTGAACTGACTATACACAAGATGCAAGCCCTCGTTATCGGGGTCCTCCAGGTTTTCCAGAATATGCAAAAACTTGGAACTCAAGTTTAAGAGCCCTTCCTTTGACAAATATTGGTCAGCATTTTCCTTTAAAAATTCCAGCGCCTTTTTAATACGAGCTGCATAATCCGCGTCGGATTCCACAATTTCGTCCATATTATCGTTATCCACGTCCATTTCATCCAAACTGGCTTCGCCTGCAACCGCATCGGCGCCTTTCACCTTTTTGGCGGGACGCGGGTATTCTTCCGGAAACACAAAGTTGCAGAGCTCACGACTATAGATTCGATACGTAGATGCCATATCAAATTCGTCCTTGCTGATTCGCGCCTTGCGCTTATTTTTTTTATCGCGTTCTCTCTCTTCTTTGCGCGCAATACTATATTGAATCAGCTGATGGTCGCTCATTTCACAGCGAATAATTTTAAAATCCCGGTTTTTGTCGTATTTGGGCAGCAACTTTTCTTGCGCGGATTTGAAATAAGAGGTTAATCCTAATACGCGGCGTTTCAATAAATCCACATTGTTCATGTTGCCAGTTTCCGGGTCAATAAACATATTCAAAAAGGCCTCCGTGTCGTCGGGAAGCGCCTTTACATTCTCCATTTTAATTTTGGATTTTTCCACTTCGAGGTCATTCATGTTCAAAATGTCTACCACTCGGTTTTTAAACTTGTCATCGGATATGTTGCCGGTTTCATCCAATGTAATTCCATTGTATGTATCCATGGGATTATCCGACTTGGATTTCAAATTATGCACATTAATGAATCCAAAAGGGTTGCGAGTGATTATTAGCTTGTTACCACTGTATTCCATATAGTCATATGTATTCAGCCCCTCTCGCTCAAATAGTCTCTGCAAAGACTCTTTATTCACCTTTGCCGTGGTTCGCACATTCACCGGAATGGTCCAAGTTTTAATATATCCACGCAACATGTTAAACAAGATGGCAATTTCATTGGGGTAGTTAATAATGGGTGTGCCTGATAAAAACACCAACTTGGCGTTTTGCGCGCTCATCAAATAGTCGTAGAGCTGGTATGCGATGGAATCGGGTTGTTTTAATTTATTTACAATACGACTTACCAAGTTGTGTGCTTCATCTACAATGACCACACTATTGTCAAATGGGTTTTTGGTGCCGCCATCAGTAAGCTTATTCATTATATTAGCATTAATACCGTTGTAGTTGATATCCACATATTTGGAGCGAATCATGCGGTCCAATTGTGCATCCACGTCGGATTGCTCAGCCGCACTTAAATCCGCGAATTTTTTACCTTTATCCGCTGACTTAGTGCCAAGCCATATGCCTTTGTTCATAATGTCATCCACGTCCAGTCCAGTAAGCTTGTTCAGTTTAATCGCATCTGTTTTGTTGGTGACTTTTGTTCTGACCCAGTTTTGATTTTTGCGAAACACTTCATCGCCGCATTTTTTGAGCTCGGAGAAAAAATTGGACTTCAGCGAGGCAGGTGTCATGACCACAATTTTCTTTTCTGATTTCATTCCCTCTGCTAAAGTAATGGATGTACAAGTTTTACCAGAACCTAAACCATGATATATTAATAGTCCTCTGTAAGGAGAGTACAAATTTAAGTAATCACTTACCACTTTTTGGTGAGTCAGTGTTTCAAACTCTTCGGTGGAGCGTTTTTCACAACTGACATCGGCGTCATTTATTTTATTTAGCTCTTCTGCGTGGATTTTGAATAGAGAATTTAGCTTTTGAATAAACATGCGTCGATTTGCCATGTAATAAGTGGGTGCTTTGTGAATAATAACTTTTTTTGGTTTGGTAATGTCCTTGTACAAATCATTGCTAAAAACCACGAAATTTTCGTTGATGCCTTCTTGCATGGCCTTTTGTTTCTTGGTAATGCGCTTTCTAGGTTGTTTATCAACTTGTTTTGGTTCGGGTTCTGGTTCTTTTTCTTCAAGTGTTTTGGGTTCTTGTTCAGGCGTTTTTGGCTCAGATTCCGGTGTTTTGTGTTCTTCTTCTTTTTCAGATTCAGGTTCAGGTTCAGGCTCTTGTTGTTTGGGTTTGGGTTCAGGTTTTTGTTCGGATTCCGACGATGAAAAATATTTACTAAGTTTGTTTTTAATTTCATTATCCTCAGGCAGCTTCAATTCCTCAACACTTAATCCGTTCATGATTTTTTGCAACCGATTCATAATTTCCGCGCGATTTACCAAATGTTGGTCTCTTTTATCCACTAAAAAAGGTTCAGGTTCAAATATGCGTTCATCAAATACATCGTCCTCCATCACCGGTTTTCGACATATTTTCACAATAACATCATCGCGTTGTTTTGGAACAGGTTTTGCAATCAATTGGTTTATGTGAAATGGTTCCATTATATTATATATTATAATACGGGATTATAATATATTTTTACTCATAATTATTTATTTACTAATTGTTTGTAAAGCAACTTCGCATGCAATTTGTTCGGCCTTCTTTTTAATTTTGTGCTTTCCCTCGCCTAAAAATATAAACGCCTTGCTAACTTTGGACATATAATCGTGTATATCCTGGAAGCACGTAAAATTCGAATATGGAATGGAGTCCGCATGTGTCAGTCCAAATACGGGTTGTCCCAAGCACAAATATACGCCCATATGGTATCCAGTTTCGGGGTGTTGGTCAGACACTTCAATATATTCCGGGGTAATTTTAAACTCCTTTTGGATTTTCACTTGCAATATGTTCTTATAGTTGTCATCGCTGCGAATTAGGTTCATCCAATCCACATGTTTCTCAAACACGTTTTCCACAAATATTTGCGCCATGTGAAACCCCGGTCCAGATAAAAACATATTTTCATACAAATGGCCTTCGTCTTTCACCTCCATTTTGTTATAATCCAAAAATATGGCCCCCAAAAACGCCTCAAATACACACCCCAATTTTTTCAAATTAGTGCGAGTCTCTTTTGACTCAGCATGCTTCGATAAAACCACCCATTTATGTAGGCCCATTTCATACGCAAGTCGGCCAATTGCTTCGTTCTTTACTAGGGCAATTTTTTTCTCGGTCATAAACCCCTCGTTTTCCTTGGGAAATCTGCGGTATAATATCCACTTGGTAATGAGCTCCAACACGCCATCGCCCACAAATTCAAGACGTTCATTGGATTTTGTATGCAAGGCCATACAGTTGTCGGGTTTAGGCACAATAACAATACTGTTCATGGTATTTTCAAGTTCGGGACGACGCAAATAGGACTTGTTAATGAATGCGCGTTTATACAGCTTTTCGTTCATAATGGGAACATGAATCCCGTAATTACGCAACAAGGTTTCAATTTCGGCTTTACTGATTTCTTTATTTAGCGGATTGTATGGGTCAAATACATAAATTTCATTACCGGAATCGGTTTTTTCAATACGAATATCATCATCCGAATTGAAAATGGTTTTAATAGTTTTCACGGAAACATTGGGTCCAGACATTTTAGGTTATATAATTATGCCGCATACGTTTAAGTTTTTTTTGTTTTGCAATTATATAAATGCCTTTGTACAACGCCGCATCAAGAGCTCGTAATGTTGGTTCTTTAGTCAATAAAAATACCGGAGGTGGAAACAAGAAGATGGGTCTTTTCCCCACCATTGGCAATGATTCCTGGGTGTCCGTCGCCTACGGAAAAGTTCCCGGTAAATGCTTTACCCTGGGTTGCAGTGGAGTTAGACGCTACCCCGAAGCCTGTGCTGTAAACAGACCTGTTGGTATGTCTGTGTTGGTTCCTGCATTCAAATGCTAAACTTCTTTACTAGATATTAGTATAATTTTTCTAATATTTAGTGTTTCCGGTGCTTTCTGGATTTATTTTTCTTGGACTTGTTTTTCTTAGATTTCTTCTTCATTCCATTCTTTTGGCCTCCATTTTGCTCTTTGCCCAGTGCCCATTGAACCAAAGCATCCGCAGACCTGTCGCCATTGTAATACTCCAGAGAACCACCATGGTTTAACGAAAACATGGTAGGATATCCATTCACTTTTAGGTCAGTGCCATGTTTTTTATTAAATTCTTTAATTTCAATATCCTGTTTTTCAGACTCAATATTCTCTACATCCACTTTGCCGCCAACACGTTTTTCCATTTCGGTCCATGCATGTTCCAGTGCTTTGCATGCACCGCACCAGTTTGCATATATTTTACCCACAATTCTTTTATTGGTTGTTGTCATATAATATAACAATATATATTATTAGATGTCGCTGAAACGAGAGATGATTATCATATGGGTATCTCTACTATTGTTTGTTGTAGGACTTTATTTATATTTATACCCAATTACTAAACCGATTTTAGCTAAAAGCACCAAAGAAAATATGGAATCCAATACATGTCCCGATTTACTGGTTCGCAAAAACAATACACTGTTGTTGTATAACACCAAGGACCCTAGTGCAGAGGTAATCCCATTTTACAACCTTGATGAGTACATCAACTATTTAGAAATTCAGCGTAAAAAGGGAACCATATGTCCAGTGCTTTTTTTGCAGTATGAAAACACTGCACAAGGCACGGATGTGTATCGCATGCGCCCCAGTCCATTTGACTTGCAAGGCGGCGTGCCACCCACGATAGACGCAGCCACAATCTCTAACACCATTAATAATGGAAACCCGGTAAAAATACTGGACGCGTCCAGAGACAATGGTTATAACCAAAATATGTTTGCTGGATTTGACCCATATGGACTTCATGTGGGACAAACAACAGAGCTTGACGTTATTCACAAAAGCACTGCACAAAAACCCGTATCCGAAAACCCCATGGATTTTAATTGGGGCGGAGTTCAAGTAACCGAAGATGCAGTTAGGTCAGGAGCATATGCGGACAGATACGTTAGCAAGCCTTTGTATTTTACACCCAAAACCACATATTTGCCGGACATATATGGCGCTGGAGCACGGCCGCCCAATGAAGTGCCGGACGCTTTAAAACCACAATATGAGTAAAGGAAACTACGTTATTCAGCCGTAAAGCGGCTACCGCTTTAAATCCTTCCTTATCCAGCAATAGCAAATCCATATTCTCCAGCCACCTACGGTGGCTGGTATAAGGGACCAAAGGCCGCCAGGCACTGGCGTGCCTGCCGTTGGAGTGGCAAGGACGTAAGATTGGCCGCAGGCCAATCTGTATAACCGTAGGTTTCTTCTATATACTCATTAAAGCGTCAATCAGCTCATTTTTTTTCATTTTGTGCGCCAATTCAGCAGACACGCCCTTCGATATGAGCAACGATTTCAGTGTAGAGGGTGTCATTTTTTTTAGCTCATCTCTAGATACCGATTGCGCCTGAGTTTCTTGGCCAGGATTATCCACTTTATTTACAATAATGTGCTCTTCGTCTTCCAGTTCTTCTGCGTCTTCTGTGAATTTTTGTTCGCTTTCTATCGATTCGTTGTCACTAATGTCATCATTAATTTCAACTTCTTCCGGAAATGTCATATCCACATTAACAAGCTTTATTTTGTCCGATTCATTTAGCTCATGGTCCAATACCGCATGTGTCATGTCCTCTGCATCTTCTTCTTGCAACGACTGAATAATGGCATTAAAATCCCCCTTCATTTTCATTTGTTGCATGTATAGGTCATGAACAATTTCTAAACTTTTGGAACTTTTTTGCTCTACTTCCACAATGCGCTTTTTAAAATAATATACCAAAAGTCCAACAATAATAATTAAAACGGCTAAACTAAATAACAAAATAGATTCAAATAATACGGCCATCGTTTATTATATTAGATTTCCAAAGATTTGGTTCATTTTAAACGCATTATTTTCGATTGGTGTAATATACAAATGGATTTTCAACCAACCTATGTACCCGTTGCTGACCAAACTGCGGGAATTAATAATCGCACAATAATTATTGTATTAGTTGTATTGCTTGCATTGTCGCTTTTAGGAATAAATATTTTAACTATTCTTGGAGACTTGCTGAAAACGATTGCCGATGTATTATCACCCATTGTTGCGCAGCTTCTCTCCATTTTTGGATACACAACTGGCACTATTATATCTAAAACCGCCGACGTTGTAGGAGACGTGGCTAAAACGGGCGTAGATATTGCAGAGGGTTCGGTGCAGTCGGTGGGTACTATACTGCGTGACGCTAGTCGCCCCAATGTGGATCCAAAAGCCACAACTAGTTTGGATGCTGCATTAAATGTATCGCCTATCAGTGCTGGACAACCGGCCCCTGCTACAAGTGAAAACCCGGTAATAAGACCCATTACGTCCGGTAAAGCTGGATGGTGTTTGGTGGGCGAATATGAGGGAAAACGCGGCTGCATCTCTGTGACCGAATCTGATAAATGTCTGTCTGGTCAAGTCTTTGCATCCAGAGACCAATGCTTGTTACCTGGTGCAAAATAAACTTAGAGACTGGTTAATATACAAATACAATGTTATACACTGTATTGGTATTTAAACTTACCGATGGAAAATTGTTACTGTGTCCTACACCGCGTCAATTAGAGACGGATGACAACAAGTCTTTAATAACAGAATCAGAGTTTTTGTATTCTGATATAACATTAAATAATCGAATCGTGGATATGGTTGAATCCCACAAAGACATTGAGGCATGGCAAATAGACGGACTGGTACATATGTATATACACAAATATGGCACAAACAATGTTTATGGTGGCTCATACACTAATAATATCGAAGTCTCTGTATCCGACCATATTAAATTTATTACAGAAGGTTTAATCGAATTAAATCAACGTCGTGATACATATAACAAACTAAAAGACCATGCATGCAATCACGACCCCGCAAACATAGAAAAATATAACCGGTTAAATATGTTAAAAAACGCATATCATATTGACCGCAATATTATTAACGAACTTGAGTGGTTAAAAAACTGTATATACCAAAACGGAACGAATAACTTAACCAGATACTATGCGTGCATAAATAATTTGCGCATTGTGCACGAAAAAGCGTCCAAGTTATTTAACCTGGAACAAACCATATATAATAAAAAACCCGATTTATATTTTGATTCCAGGGTGCTACCATATGAACGAACCATATGGATGTATGATGCTGCGAACGACGACACATTGGAACCCATAATAAAGAGTTTTGAACTGGCTATTTACACCATGATTAATAGAGAAGACGAAACTTTATTTGATATGGAGCAAATAAACATTCAAGAGGAAAGAGACTGTTACATAATGCGCCAACTAATTAAATAAAAATACTAAAAATCTTTATCAAAACTATTAAAAGGATACTTATTTCTGCATTCTATTTCATATTCACTTAAACGATTTGACGGTCCTCTATAATTATTTCCGTGGTTTTTACAAAACTCTTCGCGTGCTTTACTATTAATAAAATTTTTGTATTTATTCATTTGAATTATTTTTTCTGTAATTTCTTGGTATTTATCCAAAGACTCTGTTATATTTACTTGGTTTTTTAATGCATTAACCGACGGATTAAACATGTTTTTAAATTCATCAAACGAAATAGTGCGTTCGGTTATTTTATTTTCATCAAAAAGTTTGCATAGATCTGTTTGATTAGAAGGTATATAAACAATATATGACGACATTGTATTTATTGTAAATTAATAAACAGTTTTAAGTATTTTTTATTAACTTTGCTTTACACGCCAACTAGTGTTAGCGTTTTAACCGGACTTGGCGAAACACTTGTTAAAAATATTAATCCAGATTGTTGTAACAACTGTGTATTTTTGATATTGGATATGAGAGACACATTTACCGTGTCAATATTATTTTTAGTATATGATGGAATATATTGAACAGCAAAATCATACGTGTAACCAGGTACAGTGTTTAATAATATTCCGGTAAATGTTACATTACCCATGTAAATGGTGCCAGTATATGTTCCGGCCGCTTTTGTAAATACTTTTCCAGATACATCTTGCAAAAACCCCGACTCAAATACCACTTTTGGCGGAGTTGCGAGTAAAACAGGTTTTTCACCATATGTAATATTCAAACTAATATTTTCGGTTGGAATGTTAATGCTAAACACGCCGCTAATATCACCACCCGATGGAATGCCATTATTTGTGCATGTTACGCGCAATGCAACCGAAGTTGTTACAGAAAAACTATATGCATATTGGTCAACAGATGGTCGAATATTCATTGTAAGTATTTTGGAATTGTTTCCTAATATATCTATGTTATTGGTAAGTATCCAATTTGTGGTTTCCTCGTTATTTTGTGTTCCATATGATATTTGCTGCGAATTGTAATTATACAATGGAATAGTAGAGTCATAATACAAATACATGGGAGGACCGGGCACGTCACTAGCCGTAGTGAGTGTCGGTAAAGCAAGGTCATTTGGACAAGGGTCGGCTTCGCCGTCGGCAATAGCTCGAAGTACATACGATGAATATGTACGTCGCTGGGTATTTCCATTCACAACATTTACCCAGCGTTGTTTGTTGGTCATTCGACCATTGGATGTTTTATTATATTGTAGAACTTCTGCTTTGCGTCGCATATCAAGCTGGGCTTGTGTATAGCCAGATGCATACGGATTTAATGGTGTGTATCGCGTGGGTGGAATATTAAATATCAGAGATCGGCGTCTATTATTTACTTCGGCGCATAGCCTTGTAGTTGCGTCGTCGGCCATTTATATACATATGTAAAATATATATGTATATTATTGAAAAATTGGCCTTATGTCGGCCGATTGGCCTTATACCACAAATATGAAATATACGAAGTATCCTTGGAATTGCTGGCAGACGTGGATTCGCTGGTTGAAAGGTCGGGTCCCCATGCAACAACGCCATTAATTTCAAACACGTTCAATGCACTTGAATAATACCGTAAATTGGAAAGCTTGCCCGCAAACCCGCCTTTTTGACACACATAAACGTCGCCAAAGTTTTGTCGAGGCACATACTGCAGGTCCTTATGTTTGGTTAATACACCATTTACATATACATCCAACACCTTATTTTGCATTCGAATCATAACATTTATCCATTTATTCATCGGAATACCTTCAATTTCTACCGACTCGCGCTGTGAATCATACCCGGAAATTGCACCAACAGTTTTGAATGTGTCCATATATACCTTCAATGTGTTAGTTCCATCTGATTTGGAAATAACGTACAAGCCAGGAGCATTGCTAGAATTACTGGAGGCATCAACGCCCTTGTTAAATATGTGGTATTCTTTGCCATTTGTACCTTGAACTCCCGAAAAATTTAACCATACACTGTAAGTGAATTCAATGCCACTTGATTCATTCTCTGACAAATTCACAATGGCACTTGACACTTTGGGGTCTTGTTGCACTTTCACAGGCTCATTGCCACTAATCATGCCTTTCACTAAATATGGAGAAGTGGAAGGTGCAAAAATAGCCGACAATATTAGCATTCCAACCCTAAACAAAAACAAAAATCCAAACAACACCAAGATAATAAACCCAAACTTGGCAATGAGAGAATTAGAGTCCAAATATTCTCTACTTGCATCCACCACGGATGTGGAAGAAAATTCGTTTAAAGTTTGTTGCACATTTGCAGTAGCCTGTCCAAGCGTGTCTTTTACACCTTGAACTGCACCTGTGACGCCAGTTGTAATGGCTTCAGTATTAACACCTTCGGGTAGCATGGATGATAAACTTGTTTGTTGTGCTTGCGCTTGAGGCTGAACTATTGACATTAATATATACTACCGAAATAGAAGAAACCTACGGATTTAGCACCTTTGGTGCATATGTCTCCTTTACAGCCGACTTCCTCGGGAGGTCGGCATAAGGCCACTTCCCTTATACCAAGCATCGTTGATGCTTGGAGAGTATGTTATAATACATACATACTTTTCAAGCATAATAATCCCTTTTTTTATATGTTATTCTCCAAGCATCTATGATGCTTGGTATAAGGGAAGTGGCAAGGAGAAACCGTAGGTTTCTTCTAAAATAAGGTAACCTTGCTATAATCCTGGTTGTTCTTTTGCAAAGTCATGGTCAAGCCAAAACTGGACAAATATTTGGCAAATGGGTTTTCACCATTGCCGGCCATGTATTTGTCCCAAGCTGTTTGCGGGTCAGTAGGCTTGGTGGTTCGAGTAAGTTTGGCTAAATAGCATTTTATTTGTCCATACTCAATTGGCGCTGTGTCAGAAGGTGTTTTAATGCTGGCGTCTTGAAATGATTTTATTAGTTTGCCGTTCATGTAAATATCAATGAAGCTAGTATCAACACTAACAATCAAATGTACCCATGTTTGCAACGGTAAATTGTCAGTTATGGTAACAGTTTTTGATGTGGTAGCCTCATATTCTAGCTGCAATTTTGGCGAACTTTGGTCAAGTTTAATGCCAATGTTTTTTCCTGTGGTTCCTGCTCTAGATATAATATAACTTCCAGTTGGTTCAAATTTATACACATAAAGCCACATTTCGTAAGAATATTTTGCAGAGGTGGGTTGGTCCAATGAACTTGCGGGAATGGCTGTTTGTTGTATGGCCAAATCCAATTTTTGTGACAGTTCTTGTGACCCCTTATTAAAAGTAAAATAGGTAATAACAAGAATTAATATGACGCCTAAAATAATGATTGTTGTATCCATTTATAATAATAATAGATATAAGAAATAAAAGAATATCGTAAGTTGGTGTATATGGATTCGTCGTTTATTAATGATGTTAGACAACCTAGCAATTTTAAAGGTATTAGTTTTTCCAACTACAAAAAAACCGACGTAAAAAATGAATTTGTTACCAACTTACTGAATGGCAAAATAGAGCCTGCGTGTTATTGGGCGGCCGAACTTGTGTGCGCCGGTCATTATTTGGAATTGTGGGAAAATATTCTCTATTATTGCTGCAAACACATTCATCTTGGAAATCCTAAATTAATTTTATACTTGGAAAAGCGATTTGAACTATTTAAGTCCATAATGAACCAGGGGCAATACATAACGCCATTGGAACTTCGTAACAACAAAAATATACGCAACTTATTTGCAGAGGTGGTTAGCATACTTTGTTTATCCATTAAAAAACATAGTTTTGAAGTAATAAAAATTAATCGAGTTGAAGAGTTTGATATGACACTAATGACCGAACGACTGAAAGCGCCGGGGGACCAATATGCCCGCCCATTTTTTATGGAAGACGACCCCAAATCCATTTATATTCCAATGAATGAGTTTGCGTATCATATTAGTGCCGAAAGCAAAAACACAGTTTTTGCATGTTATTGGTTAGAATGGATATTAGAGTTTGATACATTATGTAAAAAACGAAAAACTGTTTGCATGGTAGAACGCAGACCATTTGTTACTGTAGAATTAAAATGCTCGAGAGATTTAATATGGATTGTATGGGATGCGCTATTTTATTACGTAAAAACATTAAATAATCCATTTATTACAAAAACAATGGAGTCATTGCTTACATTATTTTCGCTTCATTACACAAATGCATGTGGAAAAAAACGGCGATATATGTTATACTTTGCGGTATCATTGTGTGTAGAACAGGCAAATTTAAATGTTGAATTAGTGGCAGATAAACGAAAAGTTGAATTGGCTGTACAAAATATTGATAGCATATATGAACAAATCAAAAAAAATGAAATGAAACCAGGAACTGATTATTTGTTTAGTGGAATAAGCGATAAACAACGCGAATTTGCAAAATCCATGGAAAAAATAAACCTAATGAACTCTTTATAAAAAAAATGCAGTTTTAAACTCATTTTTTTGGTTTTCATCCGTATTAATCATCTTTTCTTGGTCACTTACATATTTAACGTAATTATTAAGTTCAATTAATGTTTCCTTACTTAAAAAAGTTAAATTTACCAATATTCCATTTTTATTTTCATTTAATTTGGAGTTTTGTTTTTTCAATATTTGAAGTACTTCAATTTGGTTTGTTTTTGACATTTTTTCAATACTGTCTTTCAGTTGTGTTAAATATGCATTGGTAACTACAAGGTCGGTAGCCATTATTAAATATTGTGTGCAATAATGTTTATATTACTTCTTAATTATAATTTTGCGTTTCTTAGCTTGTTTTAGTGCTTCTTCGTCATATACAACTCCAACGTGTTCTTCAACGGGTTCATCTTTGTATCTGGGTTCTTCTTTGTATCTGGGTTCTTCTTCATACGGTGCTGCTAGAATTGGTTTTTCTTCAAAGTCCCGACGTTCCTCAAAGTCTCGGCGTTCTTCATAGTCCCGGCGTTCCTCAAAGTCCCGACGTTCTTCATAGTCCCGGCGTTCTGCTTTCTCGGCAACAAGCATTGCAATGGCGGTAATTGATGGGTCATTTAACTCATATCTGGTTCCAATGATACGCACTTGAATATGGTCTTTTTCTTGCACCGAATCAAAATAAGAATCCGTTGCATGATGGTCTCTGGCCACAAATACAGTTACTGGGGTGTTATCATCATCGTCTTTTACAAACGCATGAATACCCGCCTTGGTAACATTATTTACAACACAATCCATTTTCATATCTTTCACCGGATTACACACTAAACATCTATAAACCACGTTAAATTCAATGTGGTCGTCTTTTACAGTTCCGCTCGAGTACGATATAACCTCAACGGTTTTGGGACGAATAAACCCCTCGGCAATACATCTGCCCTCAATACTGTACTTAATTTTTTTCTCCAGGTTGTATTTAATATTTTTTCCAATTTCCACGATGCTCAACACAACCTTTTTCGACAACATGGAATTAATATATACACCGTATTTCTTTCTGTCATCAGCGTTTGCGTTCATTTTATATTTATAATGTATAAATATAAATTATATATTCATTTTTCATTCAATTTTATAGATTTTCTATTTTTAAATACACGGCTTGTTCCGGTCGTAAAAACCAGGTCTTATTATTCATTCCCTGACTGTGATACAGTCGAATTAATAGTTCAAACATACCAGCAAATGCAATTTGTGATATATCATCCGTATTCCGATTGGTTCCGGCATTTGTTTTTTCGTCATCAAAGCTAAACGGCGAGCCCGCCATTTTTAATATATTATTTACGCGTTTTACAATATCTGCTTTTTTCTCATTCATAATGTACGCACCCTTGTTGTTTCTTTCTTGCTTCATATTTTTAACGCGAAACACTGACACGGATACATTGTCCTTCCCCGTAAAACTATTGACAAACCCCAACATATCTGACATTTCATCTTTGGTCTTGCCCATGCGGTGGTCAAACAATTTTTTCATTTGAACCACTGTTCCCGGCGAATATTCGCTCCAGTCATTAATGTTATACAGAACATTGACTTTGTCTTTCATCAACAATAGTCCATTTACGCCATTTTCTTTATACACCAAGTAGCTAAAATAATTGGCAATATGTTTTTCAAGAAAAGTTTTTGGCTGATATCCTGGTTCCAATACGCGTTTTGCAAGCATGAGTCGCACATCATGACCCAATGTATCCAAAATGTGGTCTATTACAAACGTGCGAATATTATCTGCATCAAATCCTAAAAGTTCCAAACGAATCATAACAGACACACTGAGTCCTTTCTTGGGGTCGCGAATCGAGTTCAAATTAAAATACCAGTCATCGTTTTTGGCACTTAATAAATTTGGCTTGGCACTGGTAACAAGTGCAAGTTTTTCTTCCATGATATCGAGTTGTTCCTTAAACACGTCTTTATTTACACCCTGGGGACCATCTTCCATTTGCATCGGAACAAAAATACTTGGGGTTTTAAATTCCTCGTCTGTTTTCGGTAACTCATATTGAACATGCGTGTTTAAGTTTTTCACAGGTATTTTGGAGTCATACAGTGATATTTGGTCGCTAATTATTTCCAAAGGTTGAAACACATAATATTTATCTTTGTTGATAACACGTCCTTGGCGTCCATACTTGTCCAATACAATTTCATTGGAACCCATAAGTTGTGTAAGTGCATAATACAGTTCTTCGTCGGGAACATTTGAAAACATATTTTTTAGTGTTGTAAAATGAAACGCATTTTCACTCGATGTTTTATATAAGTTTTTTAATTTATCCACAATGTATTCCGAGTTCAATCCAATAAATTCTTTGCCGTACATTTCATTCACGTTTTTGTCTTTAATTTTCTTGTTGGCGTTTTCGGGAAAACAGGTAAATGCACAATCACTCTTATAGTCACATACTTCTGAAAAAGGTTTATCGCCTAACTTATACATATTTAAAGTCTGCATTGTGGATGACACTATTTGCACTTCCGACTGCGCAGCCGCTTCAAAATCCTTGTCTGTAAATTGGGTTTGGGACACGTTTAATACGCAATCAACTGCCACCGATTTCATAAGCCGTGTTACTTCACCAATTACCTTGGCTTTTTTCTCTGCATATCGATACACATACATGTCCGCAGTTTCATTGTCCGATGCGGTTGCATGCAAATATATTTCCACATTGCGTTCCTCAAATGGTAGCCCACAATGACTGCGATTTCTTACTCCACGACCAATAATTTGCTCAATGCGATTCAAGTTGTACCACGGGTCCAATATATGAACTTGGCGCACATATTTAAAATCCAAACCTTCGGAAGCGGCGCGCGATATTAATATCACACGCACATTTTCACCATACTTGTTTTCTTTACCAGTTGCATATTTTAAATCCTCTGCATTGTCTTGTGAAAAATACTTGTCGCCTGTAATAATCATGTATTTGGCCTGCTTAAATTCATCAGCGGGAACCTGAGACCGCAGTTGCATAGTATTAGAGTCAATTTGATTTTTAATGAATCCACTGGCAAACAGCGATTTCCCATTATGCCGTGCAAATCCCATTTCCTCTAATGCCAGGGCCATGGGAACAATACCACCATCAATGTATTGTGTATAAACAATAATAATTCCGCCATGAACCTTTGTTTCAACGCCATCTATGGTAACCATTCTAGTGGCTGACTCCCGAATTTTTTGGCATATACTATAAATTTTGGAACTGTATTGTGGCAACACTTCTTCACTAAATATGCGAGGAACACCGTGTTTGTAGGCATAATCAGATTTGGTAAATACAGGTGTGCCGTTTGCATCAGTGCCTCTGACTTCTTTAAATGTCATATTATTTTTGAGGCCCTCTTTACCAATGAGTTTTTTGTAGGATTCGCCGTCATCATCCACTTCCTTCACAATATTATTAAAATTTGGATGTGGAAATGTTATTATTAACGCTTGTAGTGGTGCCTGCAGCTTAGTATATCCTAACGTCTCCATGTGCTCCAAACTATCTTCCGAATTATCCGCAAAAAACAACCCATCGCCAGAATCCAGCGATTTTCTAAGCACCAAATCATATGCCTTCTTTTGCAGTTCGCCAATTTGAGTTAAGTATAACTTGTCTTTCATAATTTCCAAAGGCTCAAATGCTCGGTCACGTTTCATGTCCAACTTGGGGTATTGAATAGGCGTATTTTGATACACGCGAAATGGAAATGTGTATGGATTTTCACCGCGAACATATGATACATATCCATTTAGTTTGCGCCGCAAAAGGTTCATGCCAACATCTTCATTTGGTTTGGCCTCAATGAAGGAACCATCCGCGTTAAACACATCTTCGTATTTAATTGCAGAACGACCATCATTTAAGTTCATCAAGTTTGTAAGCCATATAATTTCCCTGTGCGAATTATACATGGGTGTGGCGGACAGCAACACAAATCGCAAGTTATCGGCATGTTTGGCCAATTTTTTCAATTGTTTGGATAGTGTTTTCGATTCTTTTGTGCAATTATGCACTTCGTCAATAATAATCAAACGGTCATTGAAATATTTTTTAATAAGCTCTTGTTCCGAATACTCCGATGACGTTTTCTTTTCAATATAATTCGCAAATTGCAAATACCCCATGAAAGCATAACTGTTATTAATAATGGTGCGCGCCTGGGACAATATTTTTTCGCGGTCCATTTGTGAATTCGTGGGGTTTATTTCGTTCAAAATTTTTGACCCAACACACGAGTTAATATACCACGAACCGTCCTTGTTTTGCATTAGTTTGCGCTCATCAAATAGTTGAAGCTTAAAGTTGTCCTGCACATTACCGGATGCAACAATTAATATTCTCTGGGATATACCAGTTTGTTTCATATAATCACGCATTTCCTCTGCAATTCCAATTGCAGAGCACGTTTTACCAGAACCTAATCCATGGTATAGTAATATGCTATTATATGGCGTTTGCTTTGACATAAAATTTTTTACAAATCTCTGATGAGGAAGCAATTCAAATTCCGCCTTTTCGCATATTAAATTTGATAACTTTTTTATATCGGGTTTTACACCACCGTCGTACATAAGTGTTTCAAACTCCTTGCGCAATGATATGCGTTTGCTTAAATATGGGTCTTCTAAAGATGGATATAAAAAGCTGTGTTCCGATGTTGGGTTCTTTAAATTTTGGTAATAGTCCTTTTTCAAATTTTTTTCATCCACAATATATTCATCGTCGTTGTCGTTTTCTACAGGAGGTAGTTCATTTGGTGTATGCGGCGATGGCGGCGAATCAAGTGGTGAAGGCGGTTTTTCTATATTAGGTGCAGGTGCAGGTGCAGGTGCAGGTGCAGGTGCAGGTTCTGTTAGCGAAGAAGCTTGTTTTCTGGTTTTCTTTTTATTTTTTAATTTATGATTTTCAATTTCCTCCGCGGTATAACAACCAGGACCCATTGGTTTATATTTTCGCGTTCCTTTTTTGCATCTCTCCATCTATACAATTTGCATACATTTAATTATTACTCCTATGTTCTTTTAAAGTTTTTAATAATATATCGATACTTGATAACATTCGCTTCTTTTCTAAATTGTATGGTCTTATACAGGCAATACATTCCTTAAATGTTTTCCATTCTATTGCACTTATTTCATTTGATTCAGCATCAGGAACAATAACTTTATTGTTGTCGTCATCCATTTTTGCTAACATATATTTATTTTTATATGTTTTGTAATTGGAACCGCAAAATTTCTCTTCATATGGGGCAATGTTTGCAACAATATTTTTCTTATTCATATGTAATCCAGTTTCCTCTTCAAATTCGCGAACCGCGCAATCTATATCTGATTCATTGTAGTTTCGTTTTCCCTTGGGAAACCCCCACTCCGGTTCGGTCCATGCCGTTTTACCGCCATTGATAATATCTTTCAACGTATATGTTTCGGTTTCACCATTTGGTAATGTTACCGTAATTCCATTTTGTAACGCATTAAACTTTTCACAACTAATCGAATCTTCGCTTTTAGACGATTTAAAGTCCGCCGGTTTTTTCCATATGTGTTGCCATATTTCTTCAAATGGTTGGGTTATTAACATATGTTTTTCTGCTTGGGTCATTTGATTTACCATGTTGGTAATATAATATTTGTTATTAACTGCGTATTTACCACGTATAAAATCAATAAGTCCAAACGAATGTTTTCGACACACCATTAAATATTCAATTTGATTATTAGAATTTATTCTGTATGCAATGATTCCATTACTAATAATGGGTAAATGGCAATTATAATATCCGTGTCCTTTTTTTCCACAATTGTTACAATAAATATTGGCTGAATACATATGTCTCGTCTATGTCTGTGTATTTAAGTGTAAAACGTTTATATAGTTTCTCTATGCACGATGCAAAAGTATGGGGACCACACTACTGGTTTTTTATGATGACAGTTGCCATGACGTATTCCGATTTTCCGAGCGACGTCACCAAACGAAAATACTACGATTTTTTTATGAACCTGCCTCTGTTTATTCCTGACAAAACCATTGCAAAAGAGTTTGTAACCATGTTGGACGACCATCCGCTTACGCCGTATTTATCGTCCAAAGATTCACTTATTCGGTGGGTAGTATTTATTCATAATAAAATAAATACCAAATTGGGCAAACCTATTGTGTCGTTGGATGAAGCCATGCAAAAGTATTTTGATAATTATATGCCCAAGCCGGTGCATTTGCACCAAGAGCTTAAGATTAAACGGTATTATATTCACGTCGCATTCATTTTGGCTTGTCTGTTTGCGATTTATTGGTATAGCTAATATGTTTATGACACGTTAGTTCGTAATTAACAACTTCATAAACACGAATGCCAACAAAAATGGTTCCAAGTCCTAAAATGCCTTTGCATACTAAATTCATCATCAGTTATATTATAATGCGCGCAGAAATCTTTATATTTGGAATAACCGCATTTTTAATGGCAAACATATACACTGACGGCAAGTATTGGAAGTTGCTACAGTCTAACCAAAAATATTACAAAATGGGTGCCATTGCTTTAGCTGGATTTGTTCTCTACGTTCTTGTAAAAAAGTTTCCGTCAAGAGCGGTTGAAATCATTAAAGGGTCTAATGAATACTTAAAATACATGCCAGTTGATAAAACCGTAGGTAGCTTCGCAAAAGAAACCATGGGAATTATAAATCCTATTCTTGATTTTACTGCCAAGCAGGACATGTATAACGGCGGCGGTCACGTCAATATGAATCGGTCAGTCGAACGAGTCATGACCTCTGGACAAGGCCCAATGGGCCGAAACCAAGCAGGTGCTGCAGGAACTCAAGGCCAAACAAAAACCAAACGTTCCGTTAGCGAAACCAAAAAGAAGTTTGTGGCCAGTCGGCAGTCATGGAAATGCGGCGATTGTGGCGAACAGCTTTCCGCATGGTTTGAGGTTGACCACAAAATACGACTTGAATACGGCGGCAGCAATCACGTTGATAATTTAGTGGCATTGTGCAGAGAATGCCATGGTCGCAAAACAACTATGGAAAATTTATAATATTAGTATATAATGAGTTTAGACAATCTTGGGGATATTGTTCGTAGTAAAACTAAGGCTCCAACAATAGTTAATGAAAACAGCAAATTCGTTGTAACCACATATTGGTGGGGGCGAGGCAATTTAAACGGAAATACGGCTAGACCGTGTGTTTCGTTTTATGAGGGTTTTTTTAACAAAGTAAGAGAGCTAACTATTAATGCATTTAGCACAATTGCCGCCAAGCACAAAGGTAAAATTCCCGAAAATACCAATATATTAGGTGTTATTAATATTAAAAAGTACAACGAGATAGTCAATAAAACAGTGAATGCATACCAAACCGACATTGAAGCATTTTTTGGTTCATCTGATAAACAACATATATTAAAAGCTATAGAAACTAAACAAAAACAAGGCAAAACGCCCGCCGGTTATACATATAAAGAAAATGCCGAATTGCAAGACTTGTTAAAAAAAGTTGGCATTCTTTATATTTATCATAACATTGACAATATTGAAAAGCTATATAAACTTAATAATGACACCAATGATTTGAAAAAAACATATTTAAATAATAAAAAAAAACTTACTGACGCTGAAACCGAAGAATACAAAAATAAAATAAATACTAACGTAAAGGCCAAAAATGCTTTAATTTTGGAAATGAAAAAGGTTCTTACTATGAAAAAGGATATTAATAACATTCCGTCAGTCAAAGGTATTAACATGTCTGATTTAGATGATTTTTCCGGAAAATCTATATACGAAGTTTTAAACACTGAGCTTCGTTATTTGGCGCCTCTTAAGTTTGAAGAAATGATTGAAGTATGGGAACAAAAATGTGCCAAGCATGGTTGCAATTATATGGCCATTGAGTACCCCGAGTTTGCTATGCCGGGCGGATACCAATTGGCAATTAATGCCAAGCCTCTATTTATTCAGCACGCATTAAATATGTGTTCAGGACGCGGCGTACTTTACATTGATGGTGATATGACAATTAATAAGTATCCCACCATATTTGATATGGATGACATTGATTTTATGGCGCGAGGATGGAGCATTGACCCGCGTTCAAGTTGGAAAATGGAAGAAAGCATTATGTATGACCCATATTCGTTTGAAACTTCTGGCGGAACCATGTTTTTCTCTCAGTCTCATGAATCCAAAGAATTAATTAAGGAATGGATTAAAGAGTCCAAAAAATCTTATCAAGTTGGAAAAGCCGATGACCGTATATTGTCTTTAATTTACAATACCAAAGGGTTTTTGGGGTCTATGAAAAGCATTCAACTTCCTGTGGAATACTTGTGGCTAACGCTTGATTATGACGAACGAATTATGCCACTTTACGATGATGATCAGAAAGCCATGGCCGCAAGTATTTTTATTGAGCACCCAGAGTGTTTAACAACCGAAGACACTGCAGCTGGAGCTGGAGCGTCGAGCGACCGCACACCTAAATTTTATGGCCCGGTTGAAGACAAGTACCCAGTGAGTGAATTATTTAATGAATATGTGGTGTTTGATAGCCAGGAAGAAGTAAAAGCATTTGAAGATTACTTAAATTACATGGAAAATGTTGTGTATCTGGATGACGGTAATGAACAATTATACGAAGAAGGATTGGTGGGCGAATCGCCATTATACAGAGTAAAATATGCAGATAAATATGGAAAATTTAAACCGATTGTCGAAAATAATGAATCTATCATAAATACTATGGCCGAACCACTTTCTGAGGGATTTAAATCTGTAAAAAAAACTGGAAAAAGAAAAGGTAAAAGTATAAAAGGAGGTGATTCAAATATTGTTTATGTTGGTAAAGATGATCTTAATGTAATTCCAAATATTATTTATCATCTTCGTAAAGGCAGAGAAGTTATTTACAATCCCGTTAATAATAAACTCACAGATTATGTTATTAATAAAAAGGAACAGCTCTCAAGCATGTCTCTTTTATTTACACCCGAAATTACCAAGTCTGGAATATCTGGATTTTTTAAGCCAAAAATTAACTTTAACTACCCCGTGTATTTTCGTCCCGGTGACCGTCGTTTGATTGACTTGTTGTTAATTCAAGAATCAATGGAATCTTTGTCCAATATGTTAAATAACGGAGCTTACCAATTTGTTTCGCTAATTCGAATGGCGTATATTTTCCATAAATCCAATAAACCAATGATTAATAACTGGATGGGAGGCGCCAGTCGCGATTTAATTACCGAATACATCAATAATCTTAATAATATGTACAAACAACAGAAACGCCATACCAGAAAATTGAAATATTAATATGCATTTAAGTTAAGTAAATATAATATAATATATGTAATAATTAACAATGGCTTACTTTACAAAAACTGGTGTATCTTATAGTGAATATAAGATACAAAAATATGTATCAGAGTTACCTAACATAAAGGCTCCAAAGGCATACGATTACGACCATAAAACCAAAACAATCTGTATGCAAAAAATTCATGGTATGTCTATTGCGGACTTTTACGGCGAAGATGCTTCCAATGTGCCTACCTGGGTATTCGATGAAATAAGATTTATAATTAAAACACTGTATATGAATGGCATTGAATATCCAGACATAACTGGATACAATTTCATGTTATGCAATGACAAAATCTATATTATTGATTTTGGACATGCCCGTGCAAAAAAACTTATCAAAAATAGGTTTGTTCATAAATTCATCAATGGATACAATGGATGGAATCCTGCATTTGCTTAATTGCGTCGTTCGATTTAACCGCGTTGTTCGCTTTAACCGCGTCGTTTGCTTTAACCGTGTCGTTTGCTTTAACCGTGTCGTTTGCTCTTATTTTGTTTTCTGCGTTTTCGTTTGTTTTTAGTTAGGCGTTTTCTTTTTCCGCCAACTATTTTGTACCTAGTATCATCGTGTGGATGTTCTCCAATAAATAGTGCATATTGCGTATTAACGCAAATTTGTTTTGTCGCCAATCCCATTTGTTCCATGTCCATTCGTTCCAATTTTTTTTTTGATACAACGCCTTCAACAAAAAAGGCAGCATCTATGTCGTCTTGCTCACATCCTTGAATGTCTTTCTTTATTGCCTTAAAAAATGTTATTAATTTATTAAACGTTGTGTCGTTGAATCTTTTCATATCAACGGGGTCTCTCACTTTTTCAGTTCCAAATGGAGCAAATGCCTGAATAAACACGCCATTGTCTTTATTGGCTTTGTGTGCCATGTTTGCATAACGGTCATCCACTAAAATAGTGTTAAATTTATTAAACTTTGGAAATTTTTCCCATACCCTTTCTAAATTTTTTGCATAATCATCTTGACTAATTTGGTCAGATGACCAAACAAATTGAAAAAAATTTTCGGGCAAATCATACTTGTTGGTAAGTATTCTAGCTATATTGTCAGCATATTCTTGGTCACTGTATGTCCATATTGCAGGAACAAAAAAATTATCAGTTTTAATTAAGTCAAACGCTTCTTTTAAATATGGTCTAAATAATACTGCCTGTTTGTTATCAATAATATAATCTACATGATTTTCGTCAAGTTCATCTTTAGCATCATTAAATACTTTCATGTTGCTTTTGCTAATAAACTGAATAAGCGTTTCATCAATATCAAATACAACAAGTAACTGAATATTTTCAGGTGTTGGTGTGCTCATTATATATATACATGGTTATAAAAATTAAAACATAATAGTATATATGAGTCAAGCTTCCAATGGATTTAATTTAATAGAATGTATAAAAAATAATGGAATTACGGTTGGCATTGGAATATATTTAATAGTCATGGCATATTATTTAACTAAAGACCCAGATGCACTCTTTACTAAAAAATACGTATATATTGCACTCACAGTGCTACCTCTATTTATTGGCCTTATGGTAACCCTAAAAAATCCAAGATTTTTAATTGATATGGATAAACGTACATTATTTGTGGTTATTATTGCATTTATTGGTGTTTTTTACTTATTTAATACTTTAACTGCATCTGCCGCATTTTTAGTGTCATCTTTAATGCAGTTAATAACTATTTTAATTATTATTGTGGCTCTTGCCATCTTTTACAAATTAACCTACAACAGGCTCTATTCAATGAATGAAGGCTTAACAGGCATTATTGTTAATTTAATATTTTACATTCCATGTTTGCTGTTGGATTTCCTCCAATACATAAACAATGATTTGAAACAGGCTCCCAAGGCAGTATATGTGTTGTTAGTATTAGAGGCTATATTAGTTTTTCTCTATGTGTTTGTTCCCAAACTACAGGCATTTATTGCAAAGGCCGCCTCTATCAAAGATGGCGTTCCCGTTGTAAAAGAACCCATTCGTCTCGATAACGTCAGTAATTTAGCAAGTTATGTAGAGATGCAAACTGTAAAACCCAAACCCGACGATATTATTAATAATAAATACGCTATTAGTTCATGGGTCTATGTCGTTCCACTCCCTGCTAATACAAGTCCATACAATAGAGATGCTGTAATATATGAATTTAAAGACTACCACCCGGCTCTCATGTTTAACGGTTCCACTAATAAATTCAAATGCTATTTTAATAGGTCTGTAAGCAAAGAATTTACCATGCCTCTGCAAAAGTGGAACCACGTGGTTACCAATTATACTAAGTCGGGGGTTGATTTGTTTGTAAATGGCGAATTAGTGCATACTGTGCCAAGAGATGCGCAAAACGAGGGCTTAGCCATGGGGGACATTATTGTGGTGGGCGAAGATGCGGGTTTAACTGGCGGCGTTTGCAATATGGTGTATTTTAGTCGGCCTTTGTTAAAACCGGAAATTGAATCCATTTATAATTTGAACAAAGACAGAGAGCC
>JACCDP010726200.1_pt1 | contig 35792 bp, 45 predicted proteins | sample 7445841 | NCBI WGS metagenome assembly JACCDP01 (sample SAMN15323441, study PRJNA562643) | freshwater metagenome | isolation source: river surface water | place: USA:Blue River Watershed | collected 2017-08-17 | reverse complement strand
CATTAACACATCTACATTTGCATTATAGACGTAGTTTAACCCAACCAGGGTAAACACCTTAGAGAAGCAATCCCAGAGCTGTAATGAGTGGAAAGGATATGTTTTCCATACTTCCTCTGTATCAGGTTGTTTCCAACAGATAGCGGAAATGGGAAGTTTATCCCTCATCATGCCGTGCTCTGTAAGAACCTGGAACAGTGCAGCCGATCCTTCGTTGCATCTAATCGAAATAAGAATCGCCCTTGTATATTTGCCTACGTATTCTTGGTTATCGGGATCATCAAAGAAGAATCCATCTCTAACCCAGACTTTAATAGACGGTAAGCTGGCTTCAATAAATGCCATACGCTCTACCTCCTATCAATTAGTATAACAAAAAAGCATACTGATTGCAACAGTACGCTTTACTTTTTTTTACATCTTCTTTAGAGTCATGGCTAGCCTGGCTCTTTGGCCTAGCTTGCCTGGTTTCTTAGCAGCTTCTTTTAACTTAGCTGCAGGAATCTTCTCACCCTTCTTAACACCCAGTTGCTTACGTAGTGCACCTGGTTTTTTAATAGCGGATTGAATCCATTTCTTTTCTGCCATATACATTCTCCTTCCTAGATACAGTTCAGTTGTCTACTATTTGTAGGCATCTCGATATCGTTTAACTTTCTTTGAAATGTTTTTTGGTTGTCTAACAAACTGTTTGCCTGATCTATTGCCTGCTGCTTTAGCTGCATTGGTGGCAGCTTTCTCTGAAGAAGATAGTGCTGACCATGCTTGATCTGGTAAGTATCTTTTCTTACCTTCTGATGGTTTACCATCGGATGTTCTCCATCTTTGTTTTGTCCAAGCAACTAAACTCTTTTGAGATTCTTTCATCGGTATCCGCCTCCACGTTTTTTATATTCACGTGCAAGGAGTTGAGCTTTGCGTGCAGACCATTCACCTGGATCTCCACCTTTAGTTCCAGCTTTTATTTTTTTAAATAAAGTCTTTCTCATGCTTGGCTTTGTATAATTACCAGCTTGATTCACCCTCGATTTTGTCATTATTTTTTCTTCCTTGCCATCATGTTAACACGTTTAGGTTCTGGTTTACCAGCGTTCCTTAAAGCATTCCAATCAATACCCCTCATGTTTTGGGCGTTGGTTGGTAATTCATTTTCTTCTTCTTCTTCAATCTCCGTCATTTCTTCTTCGGATACGGCTTCCATTTCCATCTCTAAAATTTCTTCGTCACTATATCCATCAATTTTTAACTGACGTCTTTGTCCTGGTGTAAACTTTTTCATATTTTGCATGCATCTCCTTCGCATTCTTCTTTCTTAAAGATGTCTTCCATCTTATGTTCTTTACCACACTTAATACATTTTAACATATGTTTCCCTTTGCGTTCGTGTGGGAAGAAATCTTTACCTCCGCAAACAGGACACTTCATTTCTACACTATCTTTATTTACCATTTTACTTTGTCCGCCCAATATGCAGCTGACATCTTACCCTTGCGGATATTAGATGCGTGCCGTGCTTTGAATGCTTCTCGTCTAGCTCTGTAGGATGCTGACTCACCTTCTTTGCGTGGTGATCCACTTACACCTTGTTGTCCGAAGCGAATTGTTTTAACTTGATCGCCTTCTTTAGCTACAACAACGTGTGATTTTGTTGGGTGACTTGGTGTACGTTTAGGTTGATTAAAGCCTGATACACCGATACGTTTTAACACAGGGTCTTTCATGAATATGTTTCCTCATCTTCTTCGAAATGTTCTGTAAACATTTCTAATGTCATCTTTAATATTCTACCATCAACTAGATAAACTTCAAAAAGATTTTCATTTCTTTGCTCGACACTTACGATAGCATCTTCGTTTAAAAGAATAAACTTTTCGTTTTCATTGCCGTCAATGATTCTTATTTTAATCATAGAGCTTGTTCCTTTTTAATATATGATATCACATATCCAGATATCGGTAAAGTAGAGTCAAGAGCTAATTGAATTTTGTTTTTTTTAACAGGAAATTCTTTTTCTAAATTCTTGATTTCTAAAAACTCATGTAGCAATTCGAACGTACGAAAATAATGTTTTTCTCCACTGTATAAATAGTGTTCAGCTACATAATATGATTGATCATATATGTACTGATGGAAGAGGTCAGCCACTAACTGTTTGAAGTATTCTTCAGGTAGCAATTCTGAAACTTTAATAAACAGCTTATGAAGATATGGTATATCTCCTTTAAACTGGTCAATAAGTTCTAGAAACTTTGCTCGATCAATATTATAGTTGGCCATCCTCTTGTACCATTATGATATCATCAAAATTTAAAACAGCATATTGTTTACCTTCAACCACTACTTCGTTGCTAGCATAAAGAGGAAACCAAACCTTTGCGTTTGCTTTAAGATTAAGAGTTTCATCTGCTGCGTAAACTAAACCTGTAACAATATCTCTTTTACCCCTTGTTTCTTTTAAGTTGATACCGTTCTTTAACTCAACGCTATTACGTAATGAAACAATAACATTTTTATTTAATACCTTCATATTATTTTCCTTTATCTATTAGCAAACAAACTAAACATTTGTGTTATCAGGTAAGTATAATCTCCAAACCTATTGTTCAACCACTTATCATTTAATCCAGTACCATCATTAAATACTACATCGTTAACACCTGTACCACTTATATCAAAACCAGTTGTATTAGCTCCGCTATCAATTTGTGTGTAAAAAACATACTTACCGTTTGCTTCTGCAACGTCACCTGGAGAACTTAACCATTCATTCCCTGCTGTTTTTCCAATTTTAATAGATGGAAATCCTTGATACGCTTCTATTTCAATAGTGTCAGGATCGAGGCCGGTACCTTTAACAATTACATTTTTAAGGAAATTACGTGTATCTTCTGCATTTCCACTTGGAACATTCCTTGCTGTGAATAAAAGTAATTCTCTCCAACCTGCTTCTCCTGTAAATTGAGGTGGAATGTTACCTTCATTTAATGCTGTAATGTATTCTTGGTCTCTTTTAAATGCGTTAACATAATCTTGAACACCCCAGTTCCAGTTTTGTCCGTCTGAAACTACTGATGCTGCATTATACCAATCACTCCAAACTATTTTTTTACCATCTAAATCTTTTGAGTTATTAGCTATATCATTTAAGAATTGATTCACCTCTTCTGTTCCAGCATTAATCCACGATTCGTTTTCTTCGCTATAAATTTCATACTTATTCGTGGTAGAATTCCATTTAATGGCACCATCAACTTCTGTTGTGTCTGTTGGGAAGAATTCATCTTCTTCAGTAATACCATCTTCTGGAGGAGTAACACCTGGTATTGTAACTTCTCCAGTTGTTAAATTAAATATTGCTGTAACATTACCTTTTGGCGATGTTAAATTTACATTAACTGTTTCTCCTAATTCTCCAGTGATAGCTGATGCATCTTCACCAAATAAAGATGTTAACCAGTCTTTGACTTGGTTAGGGTTATCTTCTAACCATTGTAAGAATCCTTCGCCATCTCCGGTTTCGTTTTCACCCAAAGAACTTAAGTATCCATTAATTGTATTTTGTCCAAGATTTCTTAGAAAACTTTTTACTTGTGCGTTTGATGTAGCAGTGGTTTGTTGATCATCACTTGTAAGATAGGCAACTAAATCATCTTTACTTATGTCATTAAAATTTAATGTAATATAATTTCCATTTGAATCTGTTGCATAACTTCCATCTGAATTTTTTACTAAGAATTTTGATGGATCATCTTCAATAATTGCCATTGCAGCATCAAATCTACCTTGCATTATTTGTTGCATTTCTAAAGTTGTTTGGGAAAATGTACGAATGTCAGCTGGTGTTAAGCCTTCTTTACCATAAAAATCCTCTATTGTTTTTATAATTCTACGCGCATTAGCATCATCTTCATTTGCATTTAAGGCAGTTTGTGCTGCTTGATATTGATTAAACATATCTCTTGTTTCAGGAGCAACATAATAACCAAACATCTGAGCTTCTGTCAAAGCTCTTTGATATGCTTCGTTATAATATTGCAAAGCTAATTGTTCTTTACCTAAATCGTAAGCTGCGCGAGCTGCTTCCAATTGAGTTTCCATCCCAAACTTTTGGAGTTCTTGTGCTCCATATAATTGAGATTGAATACTGGTCTTTAAGTACTCACCTTGTCTAGCTTGATCTAACATATATCCGCCTGTCCATCCAGCTTTCTCAGCCGATTGATCGCGCATATATTCTCCTAATGAAAGTTGAGTTTGAAACTGTTGTCCTTGTGACTGTAACTCTGATGCTCCACGAGCCGCAGAAGCATCTATGTTTGTAACGTTTTGTTTAAATTGTTTTCCAGCAATTTTGTTTGCATTTTTTTGAAATGTAGTTTCAATAGGAACTTGCTCATTGTAATATTGTCCAACATTTCCTAACGGTAAATCAGTTTGAGCTGGCATTTCTGTAACTGTTTCACCAGTTTCTGTCAATCCTAAAACTTTTTTTTCCATACTATTGTCCTCCTCCTAATGCCGCTAACATCTCTGGACTAACTTGTTGTCCTTGTTGTGGTGGCATTTCTTGTGGTTGTGGTTGTTGTTGACCTCTGATCAACGGGCTCCCTTCTTCTAATCCCATTGTTCTAGCTTCTTCGGGTGGCACTTGTGCACGATTAGGATTCATAAGTTGTTTAATTTTATTTCTTCCACTATCTGATAAGCCGCCAAGTTTTTTCTCCATCATTTGTTCTGGAGTTTCTTCTGTAAAATCTTTAGTGGCTGGGTCATAACCTTGTTTGATTGCATCTTGAATACTCATACGGCCTCTCGGTGTATTAATCATAAACTTTTCAGGATTCTTTTTCATATCAAACAACAAACGTTCAGCATATTTACCTAGCTTTTTATTGATTTTGCCAGGTTTAATAACAGCTTCTTCCTTTATTTCTTTAAATAAAGGCTCGTCATTTTCTTCTTGCTTGATTTGTTCTTGTTCTTTTTGGTCAAGAGAAATCATACCCTCTTTATTTTCACCAGCTTTAACAAGCGTATTTAAAAGTCCAGGGTCGATTTGATCCTTGTTTTCTTCTTTTTTTAATTCTTCTTCGTCATTCATATTAGATCTCCTTTAATACAATTAATTTGTATCTATCTACATAACCATCTTTATGTGCTTGGTTTACCAATATACGATGGGCTTTCTTTCTTTCATCATATTCTCCAGTTTTTACAAGGCGTATTGCCTGTCTTATATTTGTTTTGTAAATAACTTCAGGAGTCTTTGGTGAGTTTCTACGCTTACGAAGACTAAACTTTTTTAATTTGTTTGTAATAATTGTATCTAATTCCATAAAAAAATTATACCACACAATTAAAAAAATAGGTGGAGAAGACGGGAGTCGAACCCGTGTAACAAAGTCTAGTCAGACTAGCGAGGCTAGGACTATTAACTATGTGCATTCCATACTTCCCCACTTAAATATTATAGCATCAATTCCTTTTGTGTTATAATTTATCTATGTCAAAAGATATTAAAAAAGAATTTAATCCTTTAATCTTACAAGATAAACAAGAGTTTTTAGCTTTACTTAAGGCTGGTAAGATGAAGTATAGCAAGTATAACGTTCTATCTGAACAAGAGAAACTCTTTGTTGAACTTGTTGTATTTGGTGGTTATACTGGCGAACAAGCAATAAAAGCTCTAGATCCTTCTACAAGAAACCCTAAGCTTATTGCCAATAGAATGGCTTCTTCACCAGATGTTGCAGCAACATTAGAAGAGTTATCTATGCAAAAGGATAAGAAGTTCATGACTGAACTATCCGAAGCCCGTGAGCTTGCACTATCTAAATTACTTTTTATTATGGCTAATACTGAAGATAGTGCTCTGGCTGCTGCTGTAGCTAAGACTATCATTGATGCTTCTGGCAAGGCTGTTGCTGCTAACGCCAAGAAAGACGAAGGTCAAGTTGGCCAAGTCAAGTTCTCTATTCAAGTTGAGAATGCTTACATGGGCACTGAACCTCCCATTAAATCAACCGAAGAACCAGTTGTTGTGACTATTGATGACACTCAAGTTAATCAACAAAAGCAATTAGTACAACAAGAGATTGACTCTTTAAACGAACAAGTTAAAGAACAAAAAGATAAACTTAATAACATTAAGCAATCTAACTCTTCCTTGCCAGTAAACCCTGATACAGGTATGCCATATACCTTTTCTTACGAAAGTGTGAACGCATATGAAGACGACGATTCTGAAAGCTAAACAGTTACTACAGGGTTTATTCCTTACTAAAGAAGGTTGGTTATCCTGGGCTTTAGCAAACATTATTACTTCTTTACCATGGTTGTTACCATTAATCTATGGTTTTTTATTCAAAGATAATAACGGTTACATTATTGCCGCATCTGTTTGGGCATTTCTTATGCTGCCTGTTACTCCAGTCTGGATCTTGAATGTGTTTATTGCATATTTTTTTCTTAAAATTATGCAAAAAAAAAGAGCCTAGACCGTTAGAAAGGAGGGAAAGGACGGTCTAGACCCAGGCCTACTGAATAATCAGTAGACCCTACAAGGAGGTATACAAGAGAAGAGGGGGGTTTTCTCTTGTACCCTAATTATAGCATGTTAATCTGGAAATGTATAGTTGATTTCTAATTTCACTTGGTTAATAAAGTTTGTTAAACTTAATGGATGTCTGACTGATGTGGTACACCATTGTTTATAATGAGCGTATGCCTTAGCACCATTGAAGTGTCCAATGTTTCTAATCTCTCCGTTGAAGGCTTCATTAAACCACGAAAGTACAGATGAGTTGTCTTGTTTATATTGTTCAATCATTTCAACTACTTCTTTTGGTGTTGTAAATTCTTTTGTTGTTGTAATTAATCTATTAATAGCTAGTACCGATTTATATGCTGCGTAATCAATAGAGTTTTGATGTAATAGTTTTTGTTTGAATTCTAATCCATCTACTCGTGTTACTTTATTTAAGTCTGCAACAAACGGAATGATTGTTAACCTTCTATAAAATCCATACGATTGGTCTGGTGTGCGAGGTAACTTGTTAGCAGCAAAGAATAATGTGGCAAACATTGACTTAGCATGAGCATCTTTATACTTTTGTTCAACCATGATTTCTTCACCAGATATAATTGACTTAACAAGATCGCTGTCTGTTAATGGCGCGCTACTTATATCACCTGCTAATGATGCAAGTTTGTTGTTCATTGCTGATGCCCTAAAGTTATTTGCTAAATCTTTAAAGGATATAGCTGTGGTGTTTTGTCTGCCTAAAATTTCTTTTATTAAGTCTAAGAAAGTTGACTTACCATTTCTTCCACTACCCACAAGCAAGAAAGCCTTTTGTAATTCATTTGTTTTTAACATTGAATACCCTATTGCTTCATATAATAACTGCTGTATATCTTTGTTACCATTTGTAGCAGTTTCAAAATACTCGTCAATAATAGGAGCCTTCATATTAGGATGGTAGTTTGCATTGATTTGAATTGATTCATGTCTGTCAGGTGTCATAGGTTCAAACTTTAGAGTAAGAACATCTAATACACCGTTTTTAAATACTACTGTATATGGGTTCTCATTAAACTTTACGGTTTCATCATACAAATATGCTTGTATATATTTTATTGTTTCTTCTTTTTGATAGTTTTTTAAACTAGGAACAAGCTTTGTCATATACCCTAATAGGTAATCTGCATCTGTACAATAAACTTTTTTTCTTTCATCGTAGAAATATAACTCTTTACTTATTATATCCTTCTTTACAAAACAATTTTTTATTAAATAGTTTCCAAGTTGATCATGAAGAAAGTTTTTATCATCAAAGAATTGTTTGATGAGTTGTTGCTCACTAAGTTTTAATAACTCACTTAAAGCATTTTCATCCAACTGATTTACACAAAATTCTTTATTCACTACCCTTGTTATATCTTCTATTAATAGTTTTGTATAACCAACATGTTTTAGTTTATTAATGTTGTCAAGAAGTTGAGCTTTAGGATCGCCAATGATTGGCAATACAATACCGTCATCAATTTGAGACGATATCTTTCTAATTGGTTTTAGCCATTGAGGCAAGGCATTAACTTCTTCACCATATAAATGTTTATAATTCATTAACTTATTTGAAGTGTTCACCTTTGATTTAAACGGCAACAATACTGTTTTTCCTGGAGCAAATGTTGATGCTGTTATCCCACAAGCTAATCTATTTAGCAATGTGTTTCGATTAAAGTTATCCTTTGCTACTATAAATAACGTATTGTTATCATCACCAAAAACGACAATTGGTTCAGCTCTAGATACAATAACAGGAAGTATATCTGTTTGTTTAGTTTCAATAACAACATAACCTTGTTGAATTACCCAAGATATCTCTAAATCGGTTTCTTTTCCAAGAGCTTTTATATCAGTTCCGTTGAGAACTTTAGGTGCACTATTATGAGTAACACCAAAATACATTGGCTCATCTTTTGGATTAACAAGTTTATCGAACTCTAAAAACAACATTACCTCCCCTTCCTACTGTAAAGATAAACTAATCTTTAAACAGTTCATCTATTGTCATGTTTAAGTTTATTGCGATTTTATTGCAGATATTAATTGATGGATTAAGCTTGTTTGTTTCTATCTTTCTAATAGTTTCTCTGCTAATCCCACATCGACGGGCTAGTCCTTCTTGTGAAAGACCAGCCTGCGATCTAGCAAATTTTAATTTTTTACCATCCATTAAAATGGAAGGTTTTCATCATCTTCCCAGCTAGCTGCTGCTGGTTTAGGTTTCATAATACTATCCGTTGAAGTGGGCTCAACAGCTTTTTGAACTTTTGAATTTGCAATTGCTTGATTTGTTTGTGGACTTACAGGCATTGATTTGTAATTGATGGCTTGATAATCTTTTGGATTACCAGCTTTATCTTTTCCTTTGCGAATGTTTAAATCTACACGTAATGCTTTGTTTAAAAAGATTTGTTCAATGTCAATGCTTAATGGTTCGGATTCTTTGTACGGAACACCAACAGCTTTTCTTACTGCACGATATCTCCAACTTAATGTGTTAGCTGGATCAAACGATACCCTGTCATCTACAAAACGATTCTTAAACGGTCCTTCTAAAACTTGCATTTTAATAGTTAATGTATTGTCTACATTATCTACAAGCTTTAAAGAAGTAATTTGAACAAGAACATCTTGTGCAACAATAATATCATACTTAACTTGGTCTTTGGAAACGTCTTGTTTTCCTTGATTAATAATAAGTGGCATAAGTTCTCCTTATAATGTGCCTAATAAATATAAAACGGATGCGACATCAATAATCCCAACAACAATAGCTACATAAGACCATGTGTTCTTTGGTGTTTCAATTGCGCCTAAAATGATTGCGGCTGCGCCTAATGGTAAAGCGAAAGCAATTAATCCAATAAAACCTAAGACGGAACCAATGATACCAAGATTAGTCTTGGGTGTCGGTGTAGGCGAAGGAGTTGGAGTAGGAACTTGATTTAAGTTATCCATATTATTTACCATCCTTTTGAATAGTGTTGCCACCTAAGATAGCAAACGATTTAGCTAAGTTATTTAAAGCTACACCGTACGCTTCACTCTTTGGATCTAAATCCTTTAAAGATTCTATGATAGCGTTGGCTTGAGATAATAGACTACGATACATCATTTCGACATTTAATGTTTCTGTTTTGCTCATTTTGTTTTTGTTTCCTTTTGTTCTACTAATTTATCTAGAACATTCTTTTTAAATTTATCATATGTTAAGTTTTGAACCTTAGATGGAACAGCCAATTCTTGTGGCTTACGAGTTTTGGTAAGCAAGTATGGGTGTGAATCTAAGTATGTATAGAATCTAATTTCGTCTTTTACTTCGTTGGTTTTAGCATCAATAACTTTTTCAGTTTCAACTTTGGTATACCAGACGAAGGAAGCTTTGGCGCATAGTGCGTATGCTGCACCATTCATTAGAGAAGGAATCACTTTATTAAAGGTTGTGTTTTCTTCATCTTGAATTTCTTTATGGTGAGCAATGATAACGATTAACGCGCCGCATTTTTTATGTAAGTATTTTGCAAGGTTCCAAATTTGTTCATGGGTAGTTCTTGCTTGACCCCATAAGTTTAAGTTCATCGTATCCTTTTGGCTTGATTCCATAAGGTACTTCTTCATTAAAAATTCTAATTGAGTTGCGCTATCAAAAACAATGGTTGAGAAAGCAACGTCTACTTTCTTTCCATCCTTGTCCATTGTATATCCGTTTTCAACGTCTGTTAAAACAGAGTTTAATTCTATGAAAGAATTGATATCAACAACCTGGACATTTTCTGAGTGACTCTTAGAAATGGATCCCGTGCCACCTTCTAAGATATCAAGGATAAGCATTGGTCTTTCCTTGGTCTTTGGGAATGTAGATGCTAATACGGTTTTGCCAGTACCTGGCCCACCATAAATAACAAACACTCCGTCGATTGATGTTTCGGCAATAGTCTTACTACGATCTGATAATATACTCATGTATTTTCCTCCTGTGTATATTTGTTAGCGAACAATGATTGGCAAGACACGGCATAGAAACGGCTTTTTTTCTATAATCTTTCCTCCTTGTACTATTATATTAAACGATAAAAAGATAAATGTCAACTATAATTTGCAACTACTTGTTTGCTTTTATTTTATCAATCATTATTTTCCTGTCTGCATCGGACGGATTACTCATATCTAAATCACAAAGTTGTTTGAATGGACAATAGTTACAAAGAATATTTCTATTACGTGCTGGACCAATACTTGTCTTAATTGATTTATATGTGTTCCACATATCTTCTAAGTTTGCTTGTGTTGGCTTGTCATCTAAGATTTGAACACGAATTCTTTTGAACAAAGGGTGACCTCGTGATTGCAAATGATCAAGAACAAATTGATATTCACCCTCACTTTCTAAACCTAACTCTGTAAGTTTATTTAAATACTGTTCATGTGTAACTAACTCCAATCTTTTTTTATCAATTGTAGGTTTTCCGTTTGCGTTAAGCGGAACTTCTCCAAGCTTAGCAATTCTTATTTCGTCAATTTCTACTGCTGATATTTTTACGCCAAGTTTTTGTTCGACATACGGAACATACAATAATAATTGTTGGTTATTATTAACATCATTCCATGTATACTTCAAAGGCTTTACGGTTGTCTTATGATCTCGTAAAATAATTTGTCCTTGACTTTCTACGACCTGGTCTACAATTAAAATTAAATAATCATCTCCTTCTAATTTTTCTTCTAGAGTTTCTTCGATCATTAAATTTTTTTCTTCTTTAATTTGTTTATCGTAGTAAGTCAAGTACATTTGAAATACTTGTGTTAATGAACCAGGTTCTAAATTTAATTTTCCACTAAAACATAACTGATCAAACTCTTTTAGTGGTACTGTAAAGTCTTCACCCTTCATATACTTTTCGAATGCAGCATGGAATAATTTTCCTGGAATTGTGTATTCGGTTTCTTCAGTTTCTATTTGTTCAACGTATTGATAAAAATGTTTTCTTCCACAACCTTGAAATGATTTAAACCTACTAAAACTAAATCGTTTAATATCCTTTTCGCTCATGTTTTTTTATCTCCTTTATTTTTATAATTGAATACTCGTATTTATTTAAATCTATATTTTGTAAATACAATCCAGATGTAGCACCATATGCAAATCCCAAAGTATTGACTACACTTTCTACTCCATCCTTGTCAATTCTTTTTAATTGAACATAATATTTATTCATCTTGTTCTTTTACAAAAACACCATTAAGCATTTTGCCCTTGCGATTTTTAATTACATCATAAGCTTTTTCAATACAAGCTTCAATGTCATATCCAAGTTGCATAGATAAAATTGTAAGCACTACATAAATGTCACCTATAGCATCTACTTCATTATCTCTATTGTTGCGTGCCATGGCTGCTCCAAGCTCACCAACTTCTTCAATAAGCTTTAGCATTTGACGAGTCGGATCAGCAGTACTTAAACCTCTTGCTTCCGCCCATTGTTTAATTTTTTTAGTTGTTTCCATTTTGATTTTCCATCCATTCTAAAATCCAAACTCTTTTTTGTTTATCAACAATGTGTTTGATTTTATGTTTCTTGTGTTTATAAAACGTAGACTCAGCACATCCAATAACTTTAATTGCATTAAAGAAACTTTTAAATTGATGTTCTTTTATTTCTGCATCAAACGCAGGTCTTGCAATTACTAATACTGGTTCAACATATTCAAATCTATATAAAGGTTTGATTGTTTGTTTGCGCAACGTACCACGAAATGTTGTAGGTTGCCAATCGTCCGAACGATTAGAATAATGATTAGGTTTTTTACAAGACATTCGAATATAATTTTCTGTGCAACCTGTAATTGCAACTGCTTCCTCAATAGTATCTACTATTGCTTTTTTATTGTCTGTATTTCTGAAGATAATTATTTTTTTTCTTCTAGTTAATTGTTTCATAACCAATGCTCCTTTGTTTTAAATAATATTGTTACACTAACTAAGATAACTAAGACATATATAAATTCCATATTAATCACTCCAAGCTCTTTCCATTTCCACTGTTAACCTATCTTCGTTACCAAATATCTTTGTAACAAAGACTTCTACGATTTGCATTTCGTTATGATATGCTGCGCCTGATAATGCTTTACTGATGTTTGTTAAAAGTTCTGATACCGAAGGTCGATGCGGTAAGTATTTATTATTTTTAATTTCATTCGAAGCATTTTTTTGTATTCGTATTTCAACATTCATTATAACCGGAACGCCTTCGTGAAAGAATGTATCATGGCATTGTGATCCAAACTCTTTGATAATTCTTTTAAGAAATATTGTTTTTGAAATACCTCCCATTGTCTTATCTAATTTTCCTTTTAAAATAAACCTAGCTATTTTCGATGAAGCTTTATTCAGATTTGGTTGCATAAGCTTTCCAGTCATCCTTAATGTGTTTGATGTGAGGAATCATTGAGTGGTTGCAGTCCATTAAGGTTCCTGTGCTGTCCACTTCGACTGTAATAATTAGTGCTCCACTATCGTTGCGAATGCGTTTACCTTTTTCCCAATCAGATTGTAAGTGCGTGGATGGAACTTCAAAGTACCATACGTTGCGATACCACATACTAATATATTTATGGTGGTGACCAACGAAAATCATGTGTGGTTTGTCGCCGCCACTTAAACTATCAAGATATTTCTGACCAGAGTAAGATAACGCATAAGACGAGCCATCTTGTGGGTGAAATAATTCCATCTTGCAGTTTGGTGTAAGTTGAATAACAGCTGTATTGATACCTAGATACTGCATATCTTTACGGCTTGCGGCAATACGTTTACCAATGTTTGCACCACCATTTTGAATATGGAAGTGGTCATGGTTACCAGTAATAAAGAAGGTTGTAATGCCTTCGCGTTCTGGATAGTTACGTATAATGTAATCAGCTTGATCATCAAATCCAATTGAGTGTAACGAATACATGTGGTCATCTCTTGACTTCTTAAAACCTTCTGAAATATCACCACAGTGGTAGATGTTTGTAATACCTCTACGTTCTGCTTCGTCATACAAGTAATGTAAGAAAGTTAATTGTTCATTCTTACTACCCAAGTGGCTATCACTAATCACCATAAATGTAAACTTACTTGTTTCACCAATAGCGTGTTGATATACTTGGCGTTCAGGTATCAAAGATTTTTCTAATGTGAAGATAGGCTCGCCATCATCCCATGCATCTTTGATTTTATAGATACCTTCAGATTCAATTTCTTTAACTAAACCTAAGACTTCGTATTTAGATAAACCAAGTTTATCCATAATCTGTGAAAGCTTTGAGTTAGATTGAATCATCTTTAGTAAACCTTCTCGTTTCTTTGAAGGATCTACTTTTTTAGATTCATCTTTTACTGCACTAAATGTAGGTGCTTTGACATCAAGTCTATCGTAACGTTTACGCCAAGAATCCCTTGATACAGATTCATTGAATTCTTTATTCAATGCTTTGAAAGCTTCGCCCCATTTAACCTGTGCAAATTTATTTAAGTAACCGTGTGCAATATCTACCATTCTAGCTCTGTCTGCGACTTTTTTAAAATCATACATGTTTATTTCCTCCTTATGTGATGATTACAAATAACTTTACGTATTCTAATCTATATCTTTTTAACAACCTTAACTGCTTTCTTGTAGGTATCCTCACTCTTTCGAGCTCTCCAATTCTTCTGTATAGAAACCTTAACCTGTCATATGTTAAGTGTTTACGATCTAATGATTTCTTGGAGTTCTTTTTCATAAGCATCTAATTTTTTCTTTTGGCTAGGTGTAAGATTAGTCTCACCTTTTAAGATAACAATCTTTTGATTTAAAAAACTTAATCTTTCTAGTTTGTTTTTAAACGCAGTTCTTTCTTGTCTTATCTGTTGTCTTTTTGTACGCATAGTTTTTTTATAATCATCTATGCTTACCCATCCAGTTGTTTTAGAATACTTTAATACCTCTAAATTAAATTGTGGGTATTTGAATTCAAATAACTTTCTGTGGATTTCAAACTCTGGTAAGATCATTCCCTTTACATCTACCACTCTGGTCTTGCCTGTAAGTAAATCTTCAAACTGAAAATCTCCTTCATAGTGAAGTGGTCTCCATTCTTTTCCATTCTTGTTGAACTTGGGTTGTAGTTCAAAAAGAGGATGGATCTTTAAGTTAACAATAGTTTTATCTTCTAGTCTTTGTTTGAGCTCAAGGTAGTATTGATATTCCATTTCAGAATCAAACTTATACCCATCTGCATCAACTTTTTTTGCGTATATCCTCATTGACATACCTCCTTATACTCTATATTATAAAGTATAAAAGCTAATTGTCAATAACAATATGCATTATTTTTTAGAGTGTATTTTCTAGTTGATTGATTTCAGCACGCCAAAGGTTTCTTTGTGCAGCTAAACTTACAATGTCATAAGGCGCAGACAATCCTAAAAGGCTAGCCTCGTAACATTTAATTACTTTATAATCAGTATCTTGAAGTAGTTTTCTAAGCTCAACAATTCGAAAGAATACTTCTTCCTTCTTAAGTTGATCGTTAAGTAAGTTTGCATTATAAATTAACTTACCGTTAATAACTTCGTAATAACTTATCTTGCTTAAGTCAACAAGACTTGGATCAATAAGTAAATCATTATCAAAGTGTTGAATCTCTGAGTATCCTGTTATTTTCTTACCGGTATGTTGAATGTAAATCATTATCTTACACCATCCAATCTATAAGTAAAGTTAACACCAGCAGCAAATTGTAAGCGTAAGCCTGTACTGTTTTGAATAGTTAAGTCATCACCAAAGGTTGATGTATCGTTATTCCACACAATACGTCTTGTTCTTGCTGTCGTTGAATATTGGTTTGCATCGTTGAGATCAACCCATTCTTGAAAAACAGTTTCTGTTAAAGCGGAGTTTTTAAAACCAGTTATGATTACCCAACGATAACCACTAACAGAGAAGGATGATGAATATGTGTTAGGTGCTAAGTTAGATATGGTTGTAATGTTTGTAGTTAAGTTTTGCCATGTTGGCGTACCTGTTCCAGCTGATTGTAAGAACTGACCAGATGTACCTAATGCTGTTGAAGCATAAGCGGAGGTTGATGTAGCCCAAATAATACCACCAGCTGTTGGTGCAGTAGCAGTACCAGTACCACCTCTTCCAACAACTAATGTACCACTTGTTACATCAGCAGCACTATGTGTATGTGAAGTAGCGGCAGTTCCAGTAGAAGTTCTAAATGTTGCAGCATCTTCTAGAGTAATCGTATGATCGGGATTCTTTTTAAAGAATAATGTAGATGCAGTAGCTGAGCTGGTCGTTAATAAGTTACGACCAACGTTACCACTATTACTGATATCTGTAGCTACATGCGTATGTGATGTAGGCGTAAAAGTAGCAGGTTTATTATCTATATTACCCCAATCAGCACTGGGGTAAATGATTTCGTAGGTAGAAGCACCCGTCTTTCTACGAATCTTTATGCTCGCCATAAATTACCAACCGTTAGAAGTTGCTAAATCATCAAAGATGTATGCGCCAACAGGAGCAGTTGAGTCTGCTGTGGTCTTATCTAAATCATAATAAATATTTGGTTTGTTTGAAATGGCTGTATCAACTTCAGAAGTACTATAAACACCTAATGAAGTTCTTGCTGTAGCTCCAGATTCGGCAACCCAGGTTGTACCATTACCCACAATAATATTACTATCAGTAACTGCAAGCCCAGCAATAGCTGCTAAGTTTGCACTATAGGCCTGTACGTTTGTACCGATAACAACTCCAAGTGTAGATCTAGCTGCTGTATTATCAGCGTCATCCAATAAGGATCTACCAAAGGAAGTTAAATCAGTTACAGCATAAGTATCAGAACCTGTGGTATAAATCATCTTATCTGCAGCCGTTGTTAATCCAGCAATAGATTGTAAGCCAGCATCATATGCTTGAACGTTGGTGCCAATAACCACACCTAATGTACTTCTTGCTGCTGTGTTGTCTGCATCATCAATTAAACTTCTACCAAAAGAAGTCAATGATGTGGTAGCGTAAGTATCTAAAGCGGTCGTATAAATAAGGTTATCGGCTGCGGTTGTAAGTCCAGCAATAGATTGAAGACCGGCGTCATAAGCTTGCACGTTTGTTCCAATAACTAAACCTAATGTAGAACGAGCGGCAGTGTTATCTGCGTCATCAATCAAAGTTCTACCAAACGCAGTTAGGTCCGTAGTTGTAAATGTATCAGTTCCTGAAGCATAAATTAATTTGTTAGCTGAGGTTGTAACACCGGCTAATGCTGTTAATGTTGGATCAACTGGTTGATATTGAGAGTGAGTGTGACCACTTGAAACTAAGAAACCGGTTGTTCTACCATTTTGATCTTGAGTAAAATCAGTTAAGTTTAAGATGTCAATACCACGTACAGCATTACTGCTACCTCCAATGTCTTGAACTAAAGTTCCACCAGCACCTCCACTACCTGCAGTTGTTGTAAGTAATTGAACAATACCAGGAACACTTGTAGTTGCTGCACCATAAGTATTATTTAAAAAAGCAAGCGTATAGGTGTGAGTTGTACTAACTAAAGAGTAATTTGACACTAATAAAATGTCGCCAATTTCTACAGTAATTGGAGCTGTTGTATCACCTTCATCACCAGGATTAATAGTATAAGCTGTATTAGCAGGCAAAGTCCCTTCGTTTAAAGTAAAACCTGCGGATGCAATAAAAGCATAACCAATTAATTCTTCACGACTAACAGCACCAGTGCTACTAGTTACGGTTGTTTCTAAAATACCAATTAATTCTCCGATAGTATCATTAGCAGCTTGACTCATGATTCCTTGAAGTCTTACGCCACCACGAATATATGCACTTAATTGAGAAGCAGGAATTAATCCGCTTGCATCTAATGTTGCCACACCATTAGCCGCACCTTTTTCTGTTGACGCAATCTTTGCATCTAAAGCAGTTTGAAGGCCACTAACTTGAGCTATAGTAGTACTTGGATAGAGTACTTCGTATGTACTTGCTCCAGTTTTTCGTCTAATTGTAATGTTTGCCATAGATTATCTCCTATTTTTTATTTAACTTTTCTGATAAAATAGCTTCGGTTTCAATACCCATTTCTAAAGTACCTTGTAAACCTTTTAATAAAGAACGAACATTACTAATATAAGGATTCATAAAATCCACTAACGCTTTGTTTCGTTCTTCTAATATTTTAACATTATTCTTTAAACTCTCTACAAGTTCAACATTAGGAACTGACTTTTTAAATGTTTCAAAATCTAATTTAACCTTTAATAATTCTTGGTTTTTAGATTCTAATGAATTATTTAAAACGTTTATGGTTGTTTTATGTTGTTTTGATTCTTGTAATTCCTTTTCTAAAAGAGCATTGACTTTAAGTAATTCAATAATTTGCTTATCTTTTGCATCAACGGCAGCACCAAGATGCTTTTGATCTTCAACAATTTTACCAAGTTCCTGTGCTTTTAACACCAATTCTGCTTTTGTCATCTTTTCAAATTCCATAATAATCTCCTTATTATTTATTATATCACGGTAATTTTTTATAATCAACACCATCAAAGTCTTTATAAACATCTAGTATTTCATTGTCATTTAACGTCTCATTTAAGTCATTAACGTATATCTTTTTAATTTCAACAAGCTTCCCATTAAACTTTGTGTACATTCTATTCTTAGGTACAAAAGGTTTAAACACTTTACTTAACGTTTTTAGCACCACCCCTTTTGGGTTTATTAGTCTAACATTAACAATAATAAAACTATTAATCTCTAGATTGAAGAACGTATGTTCTATAACTCCAACCAAAGGGTCAAGATCTTTGCTGCCATTTTCTTGTAAAATTACCTCGCCATTATAAAATGGTTTCTTATTTAGAACACTAAGCAGTCGTATGTTATAGTACAAATTTTCATTTGTATAATTAAAATCGTTTTCCAATCCATAGTCATATTTAACTTTGACATTAAGAGTTTCTAAGTTTGAGTCTTCATCTGTGTTACTAGATGTAACATCGATTTGTTTTATTGATGGAATATAAACCTCTTGACTTATTAAAACAATCTCATCTGTTGACCATGAACCATTAGGATTTTCTTCAACGTAATTGTTAGTAGTGTTCTTAGAATACACTTTAGCTACAAATCTAATCTTTCTAAACCATCTGTTAATATCAAAGTTAGATTGATTGTTATTAGTAATATCTATATTAAATTGAACCTTTTTATAAAAGTTTATACTGATGTTTCTGCTGCTACTATTATTGGTAATGCCAACAAAATTATCTACCCAATAATTATAATCATCTAATCTATATTCTATTTTACTATCGTAATCATAAATAAAAAACCTAATAAACTTTTGTTCGTCAGCGCCTTCGTTTGAAAACAAAAGAAGTTCTACTTTGGCCACGTTCTTAGTAGTAATTACATTATTAATTCCGACATAAAGTTTAGTTCCAAGAACGTTTGTATAGTTCATAGATCCTCAACTTTAATATAAATTGTTTGAGCTGGTTCGTTTTGTAAAGCATCTTCTGCTGGTGCAGTGCCAATTTTAATTTGTTGCATTAACTTTAAAACATCAGCTTTTAATTCAACAATATCTTCTAATGCTGTTCTTAAAGATTTAGGAATGTTATTTACTTCAATGGTAACATCATCAGTAACAGTAACCCTATTTGCTTCCATTGTTTCAACAGTAAAACTATCCGTTGACCTATAATTTATGACAGCTAATTCATTTGAACTAAGCTTTCTAAACATATAAAGACGATTAGGTAGGAAGTATTGTGATTCTAAGTTTGAATAACTACCACCAATTTCTTGTTTGATTGTAAAATACTTTGTATTATTTGTTACTTGGTATCCTTCACCGGGGTATAAAAATCCAATTTGAGCAGGAGTCGTTGAGTCATAGTACTTAACTGGAATAAAGAAAAACACAGCCTTATCATCAATAACACCATCTTTGTGTTTTACAAAGTGTCTATGTAAGGGAAGGTTACCTTCTAAATCAACTTCTTTATATATGTAAGGAGTATACTTTAAAGTACTCGCTACATTAGAAAGTATTTCAATCATGTCGTTAAGTTGGGTTTCTGTTAATACTGCCATTTACTTTTCCTCTGGTTTAATAACTTGTTGTTTAAGCCACACTCTATATTCTTGCGATATAGCTTTACGGAACCTAATATCCTTTAGTGTGATTCTTTCATTCCAATCGTTAGCATACTTAATACTATTATATACTTGAAACAACAAAACGAAAAACTTTGTTGCTACAGATAATAATGCACCATCGTTAAATAACAACGTTACAACAATAGATGATGTAATACTTGTTATAGCGATACCTAAGATTAATGATGGCAACTTATCTCTTAAAACTTTTGACTCAGTGTGTTTAGTAATAAAGTCGTTTGGAGAGTTGTTATCTTCTTTAGAAAAATGACCACCTAAAACAAGCGAACTTGTTATCTTATCAAAGTGAACGTAGGTAAATTTAATGTTTTGGTTTAACCATTCTTCTTTTAATCTTGATTCAAACTTTAATCTTTTCCTACAATAATAGTTTCTTTGTTTTTGTTTTTCATTACCAGTTGCCCATAATAAAAGATCTTTATCTGAAGCATTCTTTTCTAAAAGATATAGTTTCTTTTTAATATTAAATTCGTATTGAGCTTTTTTTCTTTTAAAGTTTACTTGATCTAAGTATTTACTAAAGTGCGTGGGCACGTAATCTGCATTAGCAAAGTTCTTAATATCATTTTCTAAAGACAAATATTCTTTATCGTTTTGTTTATAGTTGTCTACAATCATGTAAACGGTAGCCATTACTGTAGTAATAATAGCAAACGATGTCACGATTTGATCAACGTACCAAGTAAAGTTTTTTAAGTTTTCAAAGTTAATACCACTGTTTTTATCTATTAAAGAAGTAATACCAATTAAAACCAAAGATATAGCATACAGAATGAAGTACTGAGTTCGTTTATAAAATTTAATCATTTATTATTTCCCCTTTTTTTAGACAACACTCTTTCTTCTTGTAACGCTTCTTTGATTTCTGACTTTCGTATTTCTTTTTTGACCAAGTAATCAGCTTGTTCACTAAAAGGTTTTATAAATAAGTAGGCAATTATTTGTGGGATTGATATCCATCCAGCAATAAATTCTATGTTATTGATACCATAACGAGCTAACGTTATCATTCCAAGCACTAAAAGGAACGCCCATACTTTACCTAATCCAAGTAATATAACTTTGGTTAAGCTAAACTCCCAAGATTCAATCCAAGTTTGTACTTCTTTTCTAAATTGAAACAAAAGTAAAACTCCAATTAATATAGCAACACCGGTTATTTTTACATCGGCCTCTCTAAATTTAAAGAATTCAAATTTAATTGCTAGGATTGTAAACGGTAAAACGTAAGCTACAATTAGAAATAAAAACCTTAACCAGAACCTCAATCTTTTTTGCTTTGATAATTCATTCATGGTTTTTATAGCGGTAATGATTCAATAATATCTTTTACCGTAGCTCCTTGTTCCACAATTTCTTTTTTAATTAATTCAGCTTTATCTACAATTACTTTTGCTTCTTCTTTTAAAGTTGAAACAACATTTGTATTTAAAGCAGCTTTAATAATTTCGTTAGTTACAGGTTCTAATTCTAAACCCTTAATTTGTTTAATTCCTTGAGCGTATAAAGCAATTTGTTCTTTAGCTTTTTGAGATAAGACTGGTGAAGCCATCGAAAGTGTTACTACCATATCAGCTAAGTAAGCATTTGAATCCTTAATTGCTGATAACTCTTGAGTGATTTTATCTACTTCACCTGTTTTTAATTTGGCAACTGCTCTTGAAACGGTATCTCTATGACGATAAATCATAGCCACAATACCACCTCCAAAAAGAATAAAGCCTTGGATAATATCCCATAGTGAACTAAAGAAGGATACATCTCCTCCAAATAAGTCAGCTAATAATTGTTGTATAGATTCCATAAATGCCTCCTAAAATAAAGCCGTATTAATATGTTCGGCTAATTTTAATTCCAACTCTTTAATTTCTTCAACAAGCTTTGATTGTGTTTTAAGTAAGTGTTGAATAAGCAAAGCTTGATCTTTTAAACTTTGCGTAATTAATTGTACCACTTTTTCTGCATTAGTGTTTGCGCTAGGTACTGGAATGTCTTTTAATTGAAGTTCAATATGTTCTTGAACAGCGGTAACATTGTTTATTGTTTTAACAAAATCAGCAAACGGATAAGCTGCAGTAAACGCTCCATTGATTGAGGCTACGGGTATCATACCTGGTTTAATTTCTTTAGAGTTAATTACAATCTTATCTGACAAGGTACCTTTCTTTACAAAGTTTTCAATAAGGTTTTCTAACTTTGCTACTTTAACCGAAAGGTTTTTAATATCTTCTGAAGCAATTCTTTTAACTTTGTTTTCTACTTCTTTGACCGACACCAAGAATTCCACTGTATTAGAAGATTGTTCTAACGTTTCATTAATAAGAATAATATTAAAGATGATTTTAGAAGCAAATGGTAATCTTTCTTTTAGTAAGTAGTGCTTACAGAATAAAAGATTCCCTGCTTGATTAAACTCTTCTGTAATAATAACGCCATCTGTGTATTTAAAAACACCAATTATCTTTACAAAAGGGAGCTTAGTTTCTAGTTTCAATTCTAAAATTTCTTCTTTAAAAGTTTCATACTTTGATACTAAACCAGAAATTAAATTAAAATATAGCATTTTAAATTTCTCCTACATTATGGTGTGCGCCATCTTTTACGTTTATAGACTTGTATTTTTTGTTCTATAATGGATGCTGGAGTTAGTAAGACACTGCCGTTAGAAGCTGTTATAACAGTGTTAAGAAACGTTACACTTGATAAAGTTGTTGCACCCTTAAGAGTTCCTGTAAACCATGATCTGTTTGTTCCGCTTATAACATCTTGAGCAAGACTTGTAGTATCAACAGTAGACAAGACAGAGTTTCCTTCGCCTTCAACCATGATGATACCGGCTCTATTAACGGCTGAATGAGCATAAGATTCCGAAATAATAAATTCCATTTTATTAAATGTAATACCTATAACGCCAGCGGGCAAATAAGAAACGCTATCAAGTGTACTCATGGTTTGAATCCACGTAGAATTAGTTGCACTCCCAGTTCCACTTGCACCTAATTCATTTTCAAAAACAGATGCACCAAATTCTGATCCCCACACAAGTCTTTTTGATACCGAAGCATATTTATTTTGCGCACTAATTCCGTTGAGTCTTAATTTTACAACATTAATAAATTCATATGATTGTACTGGAGCTCCAACTATATTGCTTGTTGATGCTTCAGCGTTTGCGGAACCATAATAAACAAATTTATAATCAAAATTTTCTATGTCAAATGCATCGGCAGCAGTAACACCATCCGCTTTAAATAAGTTTGCTGTCGATATATCAAATGTATCAGAAAGAATATTTGTTTTAGTATAGCCATGAAATTGCCATTCCAGATCATTGACTTGAATGATATTGTTAAGACTTGATTGCAAATTAACAACATCACTAATAGCATGAGTGTGGCCAGTATTACTCTTCGTAGCCAAACCAGTTGTAACAAACTGAGTTGTAGCAATCTGTGTTGTGTTAGTTCCTGCCGTTGCGGTAGGAGCAGAAGGCGTACCTGTAAAAGTTGGACTTGCTAAGTTTGCTTTTAAACTTAAAGCAGTTGTGGTTGCAGTGCTAACAGGTTTATTGACATCGCTTGTGTTGTCAACACTACCTAAACCTATCATACCTTTGGTAATACCACCAACAGTTCCTGTAAATGTAGGACTATTTAACGGAGCTTTTAAGTCTAGTTCATTTTGTAAGTTTCTAATATCAGAAACGTTTGTTCCGTGTTCCATTCTTACTAACAAAGTGTTTTGGTTGTCGTGTAAATAAAGAGCACAAACAATATTAATTTTATTGGTTGGTGGTTTTACTTTTGTAAACCTTCCTCTATTTACTTCTGTGTTTGAATCAAAATAAAGTAATGCTGTTTCGCCAGAGGTAAAACTTAAATACGTTGGATCAAATTGTTTAATGTATCCAAATGTAATTATTTTAAAACCTGACGCTTGTCCAGCCGTTGCACTTTCTGCAGCAACACCCATAATATAATCTGGGTTTAAATTAACATTTGGAATAGAATAGGCTACGTTATTGTAAGTGACTGTAACACCATCAAATGGAGTAGCTTTTGCTACAAGTTTCTTGGAGTTGTTTAATACCACAAATTGTATAAGATCACCCTTAGCAATGTTTTCAATTGGTAATATTTTTTGCTCTTCATATGCTAATTCATTTGAAGCACTAAATGTATAGATTAAATTAAATGTTACTGGAGGTGTATCATTTAAATCAATATCATCAACTTGCATGATCCTTCCGGTTTCTTCTTCAATAAATATATCTCTTAAAATTAAAGTGACTCCGTCATAAGTGGTCCCTGTAATACTAGAGACATCACCCGTTGCCAAATGGAATATTCGATTACCACGTGGACCAGTTGGTCCTTGTGCTCCAGTTGCTCCAGCAACTCCGGTTTCTCCTGGTAGACCTTGTAAAGTTCCAACCTTTACCCAAGCAGCAGGGCTTTTACCAACATCCCAAATATAAACATCAAGAGGTGTTGTTTGTGGAGTAGTAACTAAACCTACTGAGTAAGCATCTCCTACAACGTTACCACTAGAAGGTAGTAAATTAACTGTGTCCTTTTGACCTTTAACAATAAAGTTATTTCCACTATCACCTTTATCCCCTTTTAAACCTTGTGGTCCTTTAATGTTATAAGGATTTAAAGAAGGAAGAACATTTCCTTCATCAAGTAACCATCTTAATGTACCGACTGTTTCATCTATAACTGGAATATACCTTGTGCTTCTTGTTTGTAAACGAGTCCAAGTACTAGGATTGCCAATTGTAGCACCATTAGAATCAATATAATAAGTTCTAAATTCAATGTATTTTGTTTCATTGGTTGGCACTGAACTTGGAGAAGGGTCGTTAATAGTATTTAAATACCTAAATTCAATTTGAGTAGTTAAACCATCACGACCAGGTGCGCCTGTGTTACCTTTGAAAGTATCACCTTTTAAGACCCATGAAGCAATGACAGCTGGGCTTACAATTTCTTTATAATAAACTCTAAAATTTGTAAAGTCTAAATAACCATCCCCTTGATTCCCTAGCTCTAGAGAGGGAGCGCCACTACCTAATCTTAAGACACTACCATTAACACCAGGGATTCCTTGTATACCCTGAATACCTTGTATTCCTTGATCACCTTTAACGCCTGCAAGGAAGGATGTAACTGTGTTCCCAAAAACCCAGAATGAATTACCATCATTGTCAATTGGAGTAATTGATATGTTACTAAAGTATTGTTGAAACAAAGGTTCAACATTATTTTGTAATAAAGCATAGTATTGCGAAAGAATGGTTGTAAACTTATTTGTTAATAAGTCATAGTTTTCTGCTGTTAAAAGTAAAGACTCAACTTCTTCTTTAAGTAAATTTAATTGAGTTGTAAAACCAGTTAGTTTACCTTGAATGTTTGTATTATAAGATTCCAATAAATTAAGATTGTTTTCTAACGAGTTTAAAAAGCTTACAATTTCATTAAGCTTTGCACTAGTAATCTCTTGACCAAATTTAAATTTTTGAATAGCCATTATAAAAACTCCTTAGTCATCAATATCATACCATATATCTCCGATTTGTATTTGTAAAGGTTCGTCCCTTGCTATATAGATTTGAGGTCCATTATTATTAACTATGTTGTTAATTGTAGTGCTTGAGGTACTACCTTGAATCTTAGCTTCTTGTAATTGAGATTCTAAAAGGCTAGACGTTTGTGATGAAGTTAATCTAAAAACCCCATCTTTTCTAACAATATCTTTATAAAGAGCGTAAGGGTTTGTGTCTGGAATATCAACAGTAGTATAGTTAAATGTTAGACTACCAAAGCTAAATGCTTCTGAGGATAAGTTTAATAGGGTAACTTGTACCAATAAAAATGGAAATTTGTATGCAGTATTAATAACTTTTGAATCAATTAATGTACTATCTAGTTTTAATCTATCATTGTTTAACATATCTCCGACTTTTAACGTAGCTAGATTCTGAGTAAGATCTTTGTTTTCATAGTTAAGAATTGTATGACCAGCTTCATTCTGAGCTATTAAATCAAAATCAACATTGGAACTTTGGCTTCTATTATAGAACAAAGTAATGTTATCTAACAGTTTATACATCTTTGGTTTTTCAAGATCGTAAGATTTAAACACAACTTTAGCTGGATACACTTCATCAAAGTCTTTATAAAAATCTTCGTGCATTGTTACTAGTGAGTTATTATAAAGGTAAATAGGTTTCTTGTTAATGTAAAGAATATGTTTTGTATTAAACACTTTTGATTCATCTCTTAGCCAAGAGAAGTAAAGCTTACCCATTTGATTTGAATAAAACTTATAATAAAGTTTTATTTTTAAAGCATCTCTTAATTTAAGAACCTCATTATTTTCAATGATGTTTTTCTCTGGCCAAATTAAAGCGTAGTAATCTTCAGTTACTTCACTTATACAATCATTATCATTCCATGGTATTTCAAAATTATTATTTTTTTGTTTGACTTTATCATTAGCGGAATAAAGAGTTACTCTTTCGTTATCTAACTCACCAGCTTGAATGAAATAAATTATATCAAAATGCTTGAAAAACAAAAGGTTTTCAGCCACTTGTACCGTATCTGCATTGTCAGTTGAAACATCTGGTGATATTGTTTTTCTACGGTATGGTGAATAATACTGATCTGATTCCACATCATCTCCATTACCTAATATTAAATGAATGCTACCACCAATATTTTGACTGTTAGCAAAAGCTATAATGTTGCCAGCAAAAGAAACAACTCTTATTAAAGATTCATTTTTGTTTGTTTTAAAAGATAACCCACCTCTTAAAGCAATATAATTTGGATTATCAATAACAGTTTTGAACCATTCTCCGGAATTATAGTTGTCATCATAAAACAAAAATTTATTACCATCTGCATGAACCTTCTTGCAACTTTGCAATGTTTGAAATAATGTAGGTTTACCTGTGTCTTTTATTTCAAAGGTATCATAAGGTAGTTCTCTATACAGAACACTTGAAGCTTGACCAAAGAAATCTCCAATAACCTTATTGATTTTAAAATCATAAACATTTTTAAGATCTATGGATTTAAGTGTTTCAAATTCATATACGGTTTCAGTTGTTTCGGTTGGAGTTTCAACAATAGCAAATGTTTTAGCTATTGTTACTCTGTATTGATAAAGGTATGCATCGTCTACTGTTAAAGAAGAATAATTATATCTTTCAATACTAAGTTGATTATCAATATAAGTGGCCGCATAGTTATCTTTAAATTTTATTACTGTTAACCATTCTCCATTAACAAGCTTTTCCCATCTAAAAAAGTAATCATTAATGTTATCACCATTAGCGATTGTCATGATAGGTTTTAAAACAAAAACGTCAATATCGTTTTCTTTTTTATGAAGGGTTGCGATAGCATTAACTGAAGTAATTGCTTGATTTTCAAACGTTTCCAAGCATTCTTCTGGGAATGGTGAGAGTTGGTTAAAGCCAACTTCTTGTGCAACGTAAGCATCAATTGTTTTAGGAAGCATTACTCTACCGTTTAAAACATTGCTTTCATCTACAAAAACTTCAACTATTCTTGTACCAGTAGCTAGGTAAAAAAAGTTTTTATAGGTAGCGCCTTCAACGTTTAATCTATTTTGAAAGACAAACTTAGAAGGATTTTTATAAACTCTTTGGAAGTATTCTGATTCTTCAATGTTAATATTGTTTTTAACAAAATGATCTTTAATACACTTATAAACCTTAACAACATTATTAGAAGTAAACTTATAAACTTCACCTTGACTAATATAAACAATTTTTGTTTGCCATAGTTTAATTAAATCCTTGTTTGTTTCTGTGGTAATTTCTTCCCAGAACTGACTATTAGCAGCATCAGGATAAATATGTTTTATTTGAACAAAACTATTTAATCTTGAAAAGAACTTATTATCTATTGAAACAACGTCATAAGATTCTATTTCTGCATCTTCTAATAGATTCTTCCACTCACCTTTATCAACTAATGTCCTATTTTCAAAGACAAAAGGGGTATCAAAATAATAACCATCATGGTTTAATGGTAAAGTATTAATATTATTTGCATCATATCTCTTTAAACCAATCTTCATGTTTAAGGGATTATTGATAATAGTTTCATTTATTTCATAGAATAAAATTGGTAATTCTTTTATTGAAATATCTTTAAATGGATTATAGATACCATAAAATAACTTACCATCTGCAGCTAATAATAGATATGTAATTTTATATGTATAAAGAAATACACCTTGAACATTGTTAATGTTTTGATTACTAATGAGAGTAGCTAAAAGCTTAGCTCCTTTTCTTTTTATTAATCCACCTGATTGAAAATGAACATTTAGTCCATCTCTTATTTCGTTATCATTTAAGTGTTCATTACTCTGGTCAGAGTTAATTCCACCAATAAACGTTTTATAACTTACAGGTTCATCGGTTACATATATTGGATATTTTTTTAAGATTGCTGGCATGATTAATCCTCATGGTGAACGACACTGTCTTCCTCAAGATACTCATCTTCATATGCAAGTTCATGTGTAATATCTTCTACATAATATTTGTATTGATTTAAATACATGGCAATTTTTTCGGTATCTTTTACAAACCTAGCATAGTAAAAATAACAAGCATAAAATACTAAAGCATCTTCAAATTCTTCCCTGATATCTATTTCAGTACCGTCTAAGTTTGTTTCATCATTTACATTTGCAGCAATTACTGGTGCAATTAATCTTGAATAATAAGCAAACTTTAGATCAACCGCAAGGCCAAGTTCTAGGTTATACTCTACTATTAAACGTCCATCTTTAATATAAAAGATAGCTTCGTGAGGTCCTAGCATAGTTCTAAATCTACCATTAGACCAGATTTTTTGAACATTAGGATTGCTTAAAGAGTAACGAAAAGCAACAACGCCTCTTGAAGGAAAGAATAACTTTGCATAAAGTATCTTTCGTATTTCACTTACAGGTATGATTGCTTCAAAATAACCTTCTTCGTTTGCAATAATATCTTCTTCTTCAATATCACTTAGTTTGATTTCTTTAAATACTCTATAACCTCTAGAAGTTAAATCTGCCATGCAGTTAGAAACAGCAGTTTGTAAAGACCCTAAGGTAACAACATCTAAGCCTGTTGTTTCAATAACTCTTTCATACAATTCTCTTAACTTCATACTTTTGTACCTATTGTCCTTTCAATAATATTCAAGTTGCTAGTTTGATCAAACCTTTTTTCTTCTGCTTGTTCGTATCTATAATTGGTTTTTTCTCTTTTATCTTGAACTTCCTTAACAAACATTTTAAGGTTGTTTGCTTTAAAGTCATTGAATAAAAAACCATTTACCATTTCAGGTTCAAGAGTAACGTTATAAGATATACCGTTAATCTTAAAGTTTTCAACAGAGTGAAGTTCATAGTTACCTTTAAGAACATTATAGGCAACAAACAAATCACCTGTAGATAAGTTTAACATACGGTTGCTTATGTTGTTCTTATTTGTAAATCGCAGTTCTCTTTGATATCTTAAAACATCTTTATAATTCATATATCTATTATAACAAAAAAGCCCGCTAAATTAATAGCGAGCCCTTTGTTTATAAGTTTTTTAAGCTTATTCTTTTTCGTCAGTAATGACGGGGTTAAGCGTGGTGTTAATAACTTTAACATCCACAACACCTTGATCCCAAGTGACGGCTTCGCCAACTCCTGGAGTCTTAGCATTTAAGATAACAGCATGTGCTCTCCATGCATCTAAGTACATGTCAGCATATTTATTCATGATACCTTCATAAAGTTCAGTACCAGGACGGCGTTGTAACACGCCTTCTTTTTCACCATTGGTAATCCAGGTGAAATCACGACGGACAAGTTCACCAATCTTGGCGGTGTCTAACATGTAGACGTTATTGTCGCGAGCATACTTATCTTTGACTAACGTAAAGTTGTCAAACTTAATGTCTGCACGGCCACCTAATTGGAAACCAGCACCAGCTGAGTCGAGTGAGTAGTTTTTGAATTGATATAATGCACGTTCAACCGAGGAGATAATCCGGTGGGTTGACGCCACTAAGTTAATACCAGTTGCTTCTGGGGAAGTCAACATGATGTGGTCAGCCATATCACGTAAGACTTCTTCCGTGAGGTATTGCGTACCACCTAAGTTAAGCTTGGTGTTTTGTAACGATGCAAAGATTGTACGATCAACACCAAAGATTGTCGTGTCATTAGCAACGAGGATATCATCTAAACCAGTATATTCTGGTTGGATTGCACCATCGTCAACAATTTGACGGGAGTAAACAGTGAAGACTTGTGGAGAAGTGATTGTTACCGAAGTTGATGGTAACGCAGCAACTTCCCAAGTATTGGTTGCGGAAGCTTTAGCATATGCTTTTTCAACAATAAACAAGACTTGTTCATCGTGAATACCAGCGTTTGCTTTTTGCCAAATGCGACCAATATAACGAGCGACTTTGGTGCTACCACTTAAACCTTCAATAAGTAAACCCATACCTGGTAAAACAGAATGTGAGTTTGACATACGGAATTTAAAGACTTTTGGAGCTCCAACTTTTTCTGCATAGAATACGTTGTGTTCAGCACCACGTGCGTAGTTTGGTCCAGCGCCAGAAGTATTGCCTAAAGTGACAAATTCAAAGGCTGCGGTCGTACCTGAAACAACGCCAATTTTACCAGCGCGTGAACCATAGGTAAAGCGTTGGAGGGTATGTTTAATGTTCATTTGCATGCGGTCTAAGGAATCCTTAACCACATCTAATAACGAACCATCACCCGTACCTTTTAAAATAGCTTCATCAGTAACGGCAAAGGTAGCCATTAACTTGACGGTATCGAATTCGGCTTCAACCGTTTCAACACCTTTATTAAAGAATTGATCGAATCCTAATTCGTAACGGTCTGCGGATGCACCCATCGCACGGACGTTATCCGTAATACCTAAGGCAAAAGATTTATATTTCTTTTTACCAGAGATGGTGTCTTTGGATAGCTTATTAATTAAAGCTTCCATGACTGAGAATTCGTTGCGAAGACCTTCTTGATATTCTAATTTTAAGAAGTCTTCAATGACGTTTTTGCTACTAAACGCCAAGTCCATTGATAGACCGGACGTTACTTTTTCTGCTTCGTATGCCATGATTGTTTCCTCCTAAAGGAACACTATTGGAACTTGTTTCCACCTTGATTGTTAAATCTTGATTTTAATGCACTGAATGCATCTTTAGTGGTTTTGACTTGACTAGACGATTCTGGTAAACCAGACACAGTTCCATCGTTAGTACTAATGACAGGGGGTTTGTTTTTAATGGCTTTTTCTTGAACAGCTTTAATGCTTTCTCCATTTGTTTTAACCGGTGTTTCACTTGGGGGAGTGACCTTGCCAATCTTATGGATTGCATGTTCTTTGTTTTTTAATGCGCGGGCATACAACAAGTCAAACGCGTCGACTACGAATGCGGTAGTTGTATTACTTTTCTTCATATTAACTTTTAAGAAAGCTAATAGGTCTGGAAACACAACATCGAATTCTTCTTTTTTAAAAGACTTTAAGATTTCAACCGTTGCATCAGCAATAGTATCATCCTTCATTTTGCGTTCAATATATTGTTGAACCGCTGGATCTACAGTTTGCACACTTGCTTGAGGCTGCGCATTGCTCACTTGAGCGCGACTTGCTTCTAGTTTCGTGATATAACTATTTTGATCCGCCACTTGTTTCTCTCTCTTTTCCAGATCTTTTTTCAAAGATTCCAGTTGCTTTTCTAACTCATCTAAATTCTTTTCCGTTGCCATAATTTACCTCCCTAGAGCTGTTTTGCTTTAATGAACTTGGCGTTACCGCTGTTTCATTGCATTCTTGGCTGCTTGTAAATTGGCTTGTGACAAATCTTGAACTTCTTTGCGTTCACTCATAAATCTCTGGTGTTGTTCAATATGCATCGCAACAGCTTCCATAAGTACTTGATACTTTTTAGGATTGTCTTGTTGTAGTTTTCTTATTTCGGGAGAGATTCGAAACAAGTTATGTTCAACAATGTGTTGCGCGTGAGAATGAAAATCCTCAGCATTAGGCACTTCATGTTTACTTAATAACATACCGTGCTCTTCACTTATTAGATCGAAGTTAGCTCTTTCTACCGGGTCAAGAGTATCTTGAAGGTAGTTGGCTCTCATTGAGTTTAACAACTCAAGTTTCGAACTATAAGCAATACCAGTATTTGGAGCAAAGACTCCGAGGCTCATAGCTTGTTGTAATTTCTTGTCAACCACTTGGTCACTTTGCATCAAGAATTCCTTGTTTACAATTGTGAGATGGTCGGCGTTTAATCCCGACATGCTATATTGGAAAGTCGTTAAGTCGACTTTAGCAATCTTAAGTTGGTCGTACAAAATCTTTTCGCGATCTTGTTCGAGATAGATAACTTTCTTAAACACATTAATCATGGTTTCTGAAATGTTATCAATGGCGTTTACTAATTTGTTTTCGTCAGATTCGCTTACTTTATCAGCAACTCCATCTGTACGTACGTTTCCTTTAGTAATACCATAAGCGGTCATTTGTGAAAGTCCCGCTGCTACAAGCATATCATCTTCTAAAGTTCTAAGATAATTAATGAACTCAGCAGATAACTTGTCCTTTTGAACGGGTACTGGTGGTCTTGCATTTCGTTTGAGACCAATTAGTTTACCAGGTTTAGTACTAAAGTTGTTCTTATTAATTAAAGAACCTTCCCAATAATATAATTGTCCAATAGCAATGTGGTTGACATATTCGAGATAACGATTCTTTACAGCGTTATAAGTTTCTTGAATAGGAATAATTTGTTGGTAAACTGTAACACCTACTGTATGATGAGGTATTGTTTGTAAAGCCATAAAGTCAAAAGGTATCACTCTTTTGTTATTGCTACCGTTAACAAATGGTAGAATATCATCATAAAGTAGCGTATCATTGCACATAATGATGTATCTTCCATTAGGATAAATAGCATCTGGTTTTTTGTAATACTCATAAATGTATGCGTATTCAATATCAGTTGTAGAAAGATAACCAATATCGGAATACTTAGGATAAGTAGGCAAGTTAAACTCTGTAATGTCTTCCTTTTGTGCTTCGAAACCCCAGCGTTTTTTAATGTATTCAATTGTAAATGGTCTGCGATGAACAAGTTCATTTACTTCATCCATAGATTCAATGTGGTAGTTATTAATAAAGACTTCGTGTAAAGGAACAGGAAGTATAAACACCTTTCCTTCTTTTAATTTGATTTGGCCTTTTTCACCACTACCAGTTTCAACATCTATACTAGCAATTTCTTCTCCATCAGACCAATCGATACCAGTCTTAAACCATTGTAATCCGTAAACATCTGCATGCTTAATTGAAAGATTAAATTTTTCTTTAAAGTTAGAAGAAGCTAAATAAGATTGAATAAAGTTATTTACTTTCCTAGAGTTCTCAACTTCTTGCGCAGAGTTATTAATTGGTTTCATACCAGGGATTGGCATGTTGGCAGTAAGGATGCCGTAACGCGTAAGGTAAATAGGAAGTATTCTATTAAATACTTTCCTTTCAGTATAGACCGTTGGATCGGTAATCTTATCTTCAATAGTAAGAGTTCGTGAGTTAATCTTTTTGTTTTGTCTTCCTTGAATAAATTCATTATTATACTTACCTTGTGCAACAAAAGGACGAACATGAGTAGTACTATCGTCTACTAGATTTTTAATATATGTTGATATTGATTTGTTTTTAATAGCCATTTAAACAACCTATAAATCTGATTCTTTTTCTTTTTCTTGTTGGTAGCTAAATGGATCAAAAGATGCATCTTCAGCTGTTTGCTTTGGTGCAACCGGAGCATCTGCGTTACCAGAAGAACGAATCCAAGCTTCTAATTCTGCCATTGTAAGACGTTCTTTTTCTTGAGATTCTTTAGCAATTAATAACAATCTTTTATTAACTTCGTTTACCATTAACATTTGATTGTAAATAACAATAGCTAGTGCAATAATGGATGCTACAGCTAATGCTACAATACTGATTGATAAGACAATTACTTCCATTCAAGTTCACCTACCGTTTTTTTCTTTGTAGTTTTTTTAACAACTTCAACCTTTGGCTTTTCTTCTTCTTTAACTAAAACTTTGCTTACATCAACTACTTTAATTTTTAAAACAGATTCAAGGAACTCTTTACTATTTAAAAGAGCACTCCTTAATACCATAGAGTTCATCGATAAAATTATATCACGACTGAACTCGGTTGTAAAAACTAAGTCTGGATATGTATTGTCTGGAGCCCCTACTTGGACTATTTGTTTTCTAGCTGCTACTTCACTTGCTGGTTTAATCTTGTACATATATTCTCCTTTATTACCATTATATTACAATTCAAACATATTATCTATATGCATTTCGTATTCTTCTTCTTCAGCTTCAAGCTTAGCTTCATCTTCTTCTAGGATAGTTTGAAGATAAGATTTGTTAGCTTTTTCTTTTATAATTTCAAAACCTAATGGTTCTATATCGTCAGAGTAATAAACCAAGAATAAACCGTAAGCATCTAAGGCGTGGTCTTTACTTGCTTTAGCTAATTGAGTTGGGTCGATATCATCATAGACTGCTTTGTCTAACTCATCCATAAGAAACTCACATGACTTAGATACCCTAAACTTATATACCCCATCTTCGTTTCGAAGAGTCATAGCTGAATGAATTTTATCATATCTCATTTGAACTTTACCCTTACCAGACTCAACTGATATAGGGTTAAGACCTGCAGCTTCGAAGACATCTGACTTAGTTTCCCCTATAATTTTACCAGTAGAATCTCTATAACGATCTCCTTGCCTAAACATATCGTGAGGTAAACAAGTAGCTGCAACATCTAAGTTTTCTGATTGTTTTGCAATTTCCTGCACAAAATCCTCAAAAACTAATTGTTGACCGTACATTTCTTTAAAGGTAACCACTCGTTTATCTGGCATAATAGCATGCCATAAAGCGCAGTGATAGGATGGTTGGAATCCCCAGTCAATTGAAATAATGATTTCAACATGTTCTCCAAGTTGTTCTAAGTCCCTAACAATAAGTCTTGGTTCAACTCTTTGTTCTGCTTTAAGGTCAAATACCCTACCAGCAACAACGTTCCAGTTCCCATACATATCCATTTGCTTCTGATGTTCAGGCAAAGCCATCAGGTTTGCCACATAAGATTCGTTTAAAAACGGATTATCTTTATAAGAAGCAGGAATAAAACGAACAAATCGTTTAATAATTGAACCATTCTTGGGACTAACAACTTCTTCCACCTTATCTTTAGTTTGAAGCGGTGTATAGTTATTATCATATTTAATAACAGTAGGATCAATAAATCTTTCTTTAACCCATGTATGACCAATCCCACCAGGGTTACAACCAAAGACAACTTTAGTTGGTATCTTAATTGGCTTACCAGTATACTTGTTCATAACCGTAGCAGAACGAACCATTGTTAACATATAGTCAATCGTACGTTCTTCGTGCTTGGTTACTTCGTCTACGATCAAGTAGTGAAATTCCCAACCTTGCTTTTCTCTAGCTTCTGCATAGGATGCTACACGTTGTAGCGTAATATAACTGCCGTTAGGAAAAACAATAGAGCGACTAGGATACCAAGAAGAAGACTTTTCCTTATAATCATATAACTGTACTCCTTGTGCAAACTGAGGGAATAAGTTCGGTAACTTATCAAGGAATGATTGTTTTACGGCATCTAAGCTTTCACGAAAGATACCAATCTTAGCACCCGGATAAGTCTGTGCAAACATAAAGGCATCAGCTAAAGCACCTGCTGATTTACCCGAACCTCTAGCCCCACCGTATAGGATGATCCAAAGATCATCATAACTTACAGGAGCATTGTGCAACATCATTTGCTT
>JACCDP010425280.1_pt1 | contig 35797 bp, 46 predicted proteins | sample 7445841 | NCBI WGS metagenome assembly JACCDP01 (sample SAMN15323441, study PRJNA562643) | freshwater metagenome | isolation source: river surface water | place: USA:Blue River Watershed | collected 2017-08-17 | reverse complement strand
TTAGATTATCTATATAAAGGTGTAGTGGTATATCTTTTGCTATTGGATTGTCTTCATCTCCGATTAGAATTAAACACCTATTATTAGTAGTTTCAATTCTAAGTGGGATATCACCATTATCCGTAATATCAAAGAGTATTTCTTCAATAAATTTATCAGGGTAATCGTATTCTGAATTTTCAAATAGTTTGTATGACTTAATCCATTTCATAGTTTATATATTAAAAATAACAAATCATTAAAAAAATCATATAACATTAATGATTAGTATAAATAAAGGTGTAATTGTAACTGATGTTGATTCAATTATCAAGTATATCAATGAAATAAAAGGTATTCCGGTATTGAGTAAAGATGAAGAGTTTGAAATTTGTCAAAGGATAAAATCAGGTGAACAAGAGGCAATTAGTGAATTAGTAAAACACAATTTAAGATTTGTGATTCATATTGCAAAAAAGTATCAGAACTTAGGATTGACATTTGAAGATTTAATTTCTTTCGGAAATATTGGTCTTTACAGAGCGGCTAAAAAGTTTGATGTTGATAGGGGATTTAAGTTTATTACATTTGCTATTTGGTATGTTAAGGCTGAGATTACAACTGCTTTAAATGAGTTATCAAAAACTGTTAGAATTCCCAATTCACAAGATGATGAAAAATTTAGTTGTTTTGGTTTAGAAGAAGAAATAGTTTCAAATGATATTAATAGATTTGATAAGTCTGATTTAATGACTGAGTTAAAAATGATACTTAATTCTCTTACTGAAATCGAGTATGATGCTATCACTAAGTTTTATGGTTTTGGATATGAATACGCTTGGCCGATGGATGATGTCGCTAAACATCTTAACTTATCGAATGAAAGAGCCAGGCAAATTGTAAAAAAAGCAGAGAGAAAACTTCAAAATCATCCAAATTTAGACATTTTAAGAAAATATTTAGATTAGTAATCTGATAAATAAGAGTATGAAATTAGAAGAACTTGTTACTATAGTAATACCTTGTAAGAATGAGAAAGAAATCATTTTAAAGACTTTGGATCTATTAAATTATCAGAAAGATATTTGGAAAGTGAAAGTTATAGTTTGTGATATTTCAAACGATGGTGTTACAAAACCAGACTTAATTGAAAGATTAGAACAGAATTCAGATTATTTTGATTTATATTTAATGGATGGTGGACTTCCAGCAGTGGCCAGAAACAATGGTTTTAAAGTTGTTAAAACTCCGTATGTTCTTTTTATGGACGCTGATGTCTTTTTATTGGATCCTAAAGTTTTGTTGAGGTCAATAATTAAAATGAAAAAATTTAATTTAGATTTAGTAACTGTTAAATTTCGTTCAGATAATGGCAAGTTCAATTATGTTTATAAAGTTTTCGACTTTATTCAGTTACTTTCAAAGTGGTCTACTCCGTTTTGTTTAGGTGGTTATATGTTAGTTCGTTCAGAAACTTTTAAATCAATCGGAGGGTTCGATGAAGATATCAAAGTTGCAGAAGATTATATGTTTTCAAAACAAATAAAGCCAAACAAGTTCGGAAGAATTAACAATATTGTTTACACACCACCAAGAAGATTTGAAAACAAAGGTGTGATGTATATGTTACAGTTAATGTTATCATCATTCTTTAATAAGAATAACAAACAATATTTCACAAGTGATAAAGGTTATTGGAAATAATTATTCTGTATAGTGATTAATACACTTTATTAAATGTTGTTTTAACCAATACTCAGAATCTGGAACTTTGTTTAAAAACCTGAGTTCCCATAAATAACATTCAAGTTCTTCTTTAGAAACACTTAGTAAAATATTATTTTTAGCAATGTATAAGTGATGAGTTTCGTGAATAATAATACAAGCCAGGTTATTAATAGATTCAATTTTCATATCTTTTATTGATATCATAACAGTTGATGAATCAGATGTTGACGAAAAGTCTCCCATCCAGTAAGTTATATGGCTGCAATATTTTTGAACCTCTTCCCAATGTTCTGGACTTGTTTGTTTAATTAAAATAAGTGCAGATTCAACTTTTAACTTCCAACCGTCGCCTACATCATCTACTAAAATTTGTGAACATAGATTAGTAGTTATTAAAAGAAAAAAAAATATCAGGGCATTTTTGAAACACATTCGATTATTGCCTTTTTTATAGCTGAAGAAAGAACAGTTTGATTAAATGGAATTGATCCTTCTACTAATTCTATCATAACTGCTCTTACTTCTACTTCGGATTCACCAATACCTTCATATGTGATTCCTTTATGTGTTATTTTAATACCAACTTGAGTTTTGATATCGGTTTTTTCCACACCTAATACTCTAATAGTTGTTTTAGGTGTTCCGAAGTAGTAGATTTCAATATCAACATCGTCTCCAGTTTCAGATAAACAATATTTGTTTGATAATTCATCTTCGGCAATTTGTTTTAAACCGAATCTAATATCTCTTCTACTTAATTCTTTTGCTTTACAAGTAGAGTAAACTGAATCAACAGTTACGCAATTTTGACCAAAAGATAGTAGGGGAAATAAGATTAAGAATGTGATTAGAAATTTCATAGTGGTTGTTTTATTTTTAGTTAGTAAATCCAGTCCTTATTAAGTAGAAGTTTGTAGTTCCACCATTTACTGGAGTTATTATCATAGATTGTGTTCCTGGGTAAGTAGATTTCAAATTGGTAGTTCCAACTTTAATAACATTCCATTCGGTTTGATTAAATATTCTGTAACTCGGTGAATTAAACAAAGTAGGAAAAACATTCGACATTCTACCGTAAATACACCAAGAATCAGCTACATTGACTCTACTATCATTATTAATGTCCATTTGATAAAATAACTTTGAGTTTATTGAAGTATTAGATTGACTTAATTGGTTTGGATAGTTTGCTTCAGTTGATGTAAAATTTGGCATCGTCAAATTTTCTAATCTAACTTCAAATTGAAATGATTGAGCATCTAAATTAGGAACCATTGAAAAAAATCCCGAAGCATTTGTTAAATAAGTGCCTTTCAATGAGAATGTTGTTTCAGCTGCTGATGGTGTGAATCTGACAGAATAATTTGTTACATTCCATTGAGAAGCATTTTTCCCACCAACTGGAACTACATTTGTATTATTTGAATTGACTAAACCAGCCGTTGCGTTCGATGATCCACACTGTGGTTTAGATGCGTAATTGATATCTATTACATTAGATGTTTCACTTATGACAAATTGAAATGTATGTAAGTTAGTATTACATCCGTAGTGTGGAACTGCATTGAAATTAACAACAAGTTTTCTGTTAGGTGCGGTTCCGATAGTCGAGTATCTGATATTTGAAGCACCTGGAAAAAGGTCTTCCCAATCAGCTAATATACAATTCATTGGTGATTGAGCATTTGGAATATACTGTGCAACATATCCAGTCGTTTGACCTGGACTAAATCCTATCCAACCGTTTGAACCAACATAAAATTGTGTGTAGTTATTACCAAAAAAATTAAATGTAAATCCAATATTAAATGGTCCGTGTGTAACGTCATCTGAAGATGCAATTACTGTACCTGTTGTATAAGTTGATGTAACTGAATAAGTAGGATAAGTTATATCATAAGGGTCGGTTCTTCTACCCCATAATGTTACTGGAATGTTTGCTAATCCTTGTTCATTTGCACCTTTAACCCACCCTGAATATGAAAAAGGTTGAGCTAAACTGATAAGGTTTAGACAAGTAAGAAATATGGAAAGTATAATTAGTCTCATAATGAAAATCCTGTTCTTAGTAAATAATAATTTGTTGATCCACCATTAACTGGTGAATTAATAATAACACTTTGACTACCCGGATAAGTACTTCTTAAATCGTTTGAGTTTGAGTTAATAATATTAAATTCAGCAGTAGTAAATATTCTGTATCTTGGAAGTGGATTAATCCAGTTTGTAAATCTACCAGATATCATTCCATTCATATAGTAAATATCTGTAATATTAATACGTGAGTCATTGTTAACATCCCATAAGTAATACTTTTTAGCATTTACTGGTGAAACTCCTATTATGGTTTGATATGGACTTTGAGCATCTGTTGATGTTATTGTTGGAATTGTTAAAGAAGATATTTCGACATATCTTTCTATCGATGGATTTGTTGGTAGACTAATTACATACTGACCATTAGCATTAGTAAAAACAGTAGTTTCTAAAACCCAAGGTGTGTATGTTACAACGTAATCAAATTCTAGCACATAAGGAAGAGAAACACCATTTGGTAAATCATTCCATAAACCACCACCAACAAACTGAGCGTAGTCTTCACCACCTGAGTTATTTGGTTCACCACCGTTCCAAGATAAATAAGGATTCAATCCAAATCTATATGACAGTGACATCCAACATCTGTTTATTTGATCTAGACTTAAACTAGTATTATAAACTTGAAAAGCTCCTAATCTAAAATTTCCGAAAGCACCACTACCCATATTAGTCACATCTGATAATCCTAAAGCAAATACTTGATCTCCACCACCATCAACATGTGGGGCTTGTCTATTGAAAGTAACTGATCCAAAACTTGCGCCATTACGATAACCAGTTAAGGTGGTACCATCATAAGTCATAGCTACCATTGTCCATTGATTAAGTGTAATTGGTGTTGATAGTTGTGTGATTCCAGTACCATTCCAAAATCCAACACGTAGGGTATTTCCACCAGTTATTTCCATTATTGATTCGTGCCACCCCGATGATGGAGAAGAAACACCTAACTCACTTGCAATTACACCATTTCCAGTTGGAAAAACCCAAGCGATTAAGGTAATAACTTTTGATGTTCCAAAGTGTTGAGTTAAAGATGGTGATATACCATATTGATTTACTCCATTAAAAGTTAAGTATTTACCAGCAGTTGATGTATAAATTGGTGAATTAGTTAAGTTAATATTATTTCCATTATTAGAATCACTTAAAACTGGACCAGAAACATAACCAGCAACATCCCAGTTATTAACTCTACCAGTTGTTACATAGTTTTCTGTCCATCTCCAACCACCTAATGGTTCAGAATAAAAACCACCGGTGTTGTCTTGATAATAACCAATCCATCCAGAAGGCCAAGTATTGAATAAGAACGAATTTTCAGCAGCGTTTGATATTGTTGCTAAGTGACCACCCATAGTTTCACAAGCAGCTTTTGAATTTGTCCAAGTAGCTGATGTTGTTGAACGATAATAAGAGTGTCCATTATAGTTTGTCTGTGATGTGAATTCAGTCATTACCGGTGTGGTTCTTTTATAAACTTTGACCGGTACGTTTGGTATACCTTGTCCTGCTGAGTTATAAATATAACCAGAGTAACCAAAAGTCTGAGACGATGCTATCAGACTTAATGCAGTAAATAGTAAAATTAATATAGTTGCCTTTCTCATATCGCTAATCTTGTTCCGAACATTAAAGTGAAGTTCATTACGTTTTGTTTTATCGCGTAAGCTCCTCCGAAATTAACATTGAATTTAAACTTTTTTGTTATTCCTATATTAGTTCCGATAATTGGCATAATAACGTAAGGAGATTTTAGTAAAATATCATTATAGTAACTGACATAAGGAGCATAAATAAATAGATTCATCATTTTGACATCGATTCTTTTCGAAACTTTCCAGTCATACATTCCACCAGCAATAGCAGCAGTTCCTAAAAACTTTTCACCATAAACATTTCCGAATGAACCAGTTGCTAAATAGATAGCTTTTAAATTTTTAACTTTAGGAAAACTCCACATTTGACCAAGTGCTAGTGTTCCATATTGAGAACCTCTACCATAAAAACTAATTGTTCCAGTAACAGAAACCAAATCAATTCTTCTTTTAGCCATATTAGCCCAGAATCCTGTCACGTTTGGTCCTCTTATAATTGATGTGTAATCTAAAAGAACACCATAACTTCTTCTTCCATCCCATCTCATAGATGTGTAACCAGCTGTTCCTTTCCCTCCAAAACTAACTTCTTTGTCTCTAAAGTTAAAACCGGCAAAATCAGAACTTAAAACTATTTGAGGTTTGTTACTTTCTGTCGACCTTTGTGTGGAATTAACTGTTCCGCCTAAGACATTTGTTTTTTTATCCTCGGACGTTTGTGTTGAATTTTCAGTACCATTTGGTAAATTACCATTAGATTCTTGTCCTGAACTTGAATTATTAGAATTTAAAGATGAATTGCCAACTTGTGAATTAATTTGATTTTGCGAGTTTTGAGTTGATTCGGTATTTTGAGTAATTTGACCATTTTCTTGAGATGTAGAACCTACACTTTGATTACTAATTTGAGAGTTATTTTCTGTTTGATTTGAAGAATTATTATTTTGTTCATTAGATACTTCTGAAGAATTCTGTGATGAGTTTTGACTTTGTGAGTTCTCACCACTTTCATTTTGACTATTTTGTGTCGATCCTGACAAACTTTGATTTAATTGACCTGTTGAATTGATTGGTCCATTGTTTTCAGAAACTTGATTTTGACCACCTTCAGTTGATTGAGTTGATAAATTACTATTTTCATTTGAGTTGTTTTGTGATTGACTATTTGTGGTTGTTTGATTACTTTCACTATTTTGATTATTAGATTGACTATTAGAATTCTGAAGAGATCCATTACTTTGATTATTCTCAGTAGTTGTATTTTCCGAACTATTAGAGTTACCACTTTGATTTGAATTAGACAAACTATTTTCGTTGGTGTTTCCACTTTGATTCTCACTATTTGTATTTTCTGAACTACTGGTTGTATTTTCCGAGTTGTTAGAGCTTTCACTTTGGTTAGAATTAGATGTCCCGGAGTTTTCTGAACTATTAGAGTTGCCACTTTGATTAGAATTCTGAGAGTTACCACTTTGATTAGAATTAGACTGGTTAGAATTCTGAGAGTTTACACTTTGGTTGCTCCCAGTAACTTCTGAACTGTTAGAATTTACACTTTGATTTGAATTAGATGATTCCTGACTTCCTGTTTCAGATCCACTCTGTTCATTGGCACTTTGTGAATTGATGTTAGAAGAACTTTGAGAGGCCTGTGTTGTCACAGTTGATTGAACTGGATTAGAATTAGTTATAGTAGTTTGGGAATTTTCACTATCTGATTTAGAGCTACTATTTTTATTTTTCTTATCTTTCTTTCCTGAAGCTGATTTAGCACTCTCAATTACACTCATTGTGTTTAGTGAACCACCACCAATTGAGCTTTGTAGTTCACTTAAAGCTGAAATGTTATTTATGATTGATATAAAGTTTATAGCAGAACCTTGGGCAATATCAATTCCAGTGCTAACTCCGATAATCGAACCACAAGGATTTGCATTTCCGTAAGTATTTAATACACCATTAGCCCATTGTTCAAATACACCATTTTGGAAATCCACTGGATTAAAAGTTTGAATTTGACCAAAGTAAGTCACTGTTACTCCATTAGAAGGAACTGTCAAACTTTTTAACAAACCAGTGCAGGGGTCTGTATAAGAGTAAATAAATGTCTGTGCCTTTAATTCAATCGTTGATAATAAGAAAAAAGTAAAAGCAATTAAAAATTTGTAAATTTTCATTTAGCTTTTAAATATTCCTTTTTTTATCATTCTTACAACAACTCTTGAGCTAGCCGTTTCTAATGCTTTTTTAGTTGATATACCGATTGTTGATTGGTTGAATTTAACACCGTCATCATCGATACCATCTAAAATAGATATTGTTTTAATAGTAGATGATTCTCCTAAACCAGAACCAACTAAAACCTCACCAGTTTCAGCGTCAACAAATTTGATTTGTAAACCTAATCTGGTAGTTTGAGTGGTTTTTTGCTCACCATTTACCTTGACTACTTCATCTTCTGATACAGAAAAGTCATATACCTCAATGTAAACAAAATACTTTGCCAAAACGACATTTCCTTTTACCTCAATTTTATTTGAAGAAATTCCTTTATCTGATGCTTTATCTTGAGCAATCATTCTTTGTTTGATTTCTTCTCTCTCTTCGGTAAAAACAAATCTTCCAGTATACTCTAAATATTCAATCACAATGTTAGTAACACCAAGACCGACTCTTTTATCTTTGAGTTCTGGATAAAATTCATAAAGTTCTTCATTGATTCCAATTTTGAGTAATTGAATTGGAATTTGTATTGTGTCTGTGTAATTAGCCACACTGTCAATTGATTGTGTTTTCTCAAAAGATGCTTGATATGATTCTGTTTTTACAGAACCAATTTGACTAAATGCTACTTGGACGAATCCAAGTAGCATGCTTGTCATCATTAAAATTAATCGTAGTGATTTCATAATTTTTTATTTTTTTATTTGGTTTATTCCTCTGTTTGGCTTCTAAGTAATCCACATATTAGACACTCTTCAAATCCATCACCATCAGCATCACCCCAAACGTGTTCGCAGTTTCTATGTTCAAAGTATTCATCGATAACACCATCACCATCTGTGTCATATCCATCATTGACACCATCGCCATCTTCATCAACTTCAACTTTTTCAAAAGTTGTTTCTTCAGTTACACTAGTTTTTTTTTTATCATCAACATCATTTACATTAGATAAAGCTAGTCCGTCTTCTTCGTCAACCTTTTGAATTAACATTTTATCTCTATCTTCTGAATTAAACCAGTAATCAACTACTTTGTTTAAGTTACCAACAAAGGCACCTAAAAGAATAAGTAACATTTCTTTCCAGTCCTCACTAATCGATGCTCCCATAAAAACACCAGCATTTATTCCTAAGATGATGAAAAAGAAAAGTCCTAAAACGATAGCTGTAATCTTCCATCTATTTGCTTGCATTTGTTGAAGCATATAATAGAATCTATTTTTATCTTCTACTTTAACATATTCCGTTTTTGCGCTTAAAAAGTTTTTTAATCTCATATTTCAATTTATTTTTTTTATTACCAAGACTCTTCTTCTTCTTTCTTTGGTTTTACTGGTTCTTGTGCTGCTGGTTTCTCAATTACTCTTTCTCTGATAATTGTTCCACCACCGTTGTTGTTTTCAGTTTTTTGTTTATTCTCTTGGTTTTGTTGAACGTTAACAATAACTGGAGCTTGACCGGCTGGAGCTGCTTGTTCTGTTTTAGTTTCTTCTTTTGGTTCATCACTTCCTCCAAATAAGATTGTTGATAACCAAACACCACCACCCGCAATAACAGTTGTTAATGTAGCGACGATTGTTTTTCTTAATGATGACCAAGATCCTTCTTCTGGTTCTTGTTCTTCTGCTTTCTTTCTTGCCATAGTTTACTTTTTATTTTTTGTTTTTTAGATAACCAACCACCAGTTCCCCAGAGGTTGGTTATGGTTTATTATTTTGCTAAAATCGTTTTATTTACTGATATACCTGCTTGAGTAGCAAGTGTAGTATAATAAGTTCCAGGTCTTAGACTTTCTAAGCTAGCTGAGTAAGAATAATTTCCACTCGGCATATATTGTTCAAAAACTGTAATAGCTTTCTTTCCATTTCCATCTACAAAAGAAAGACTTACAAGTCCATCAACTGATACATTGAATTTGATGATAACTTCTCCAGTTGTTGGGTTAGGGTAAACAAGTATTTCATTATCTTTTAATTCAACACCGTTTAGTGATTTAACTTCATAAACACCGTTAGTTGGTGTCACTTCCATATCTGATGAGTTCTCATCTCCAACAAATTTTCTTGTTGTATAAAGAGGACTTGTAGCCCACTCACCTTGAGGTTTTTTTGCTAAGAAGTTTAGTGTAAATACAGTCTCTCCGTCGATGAATAGATTTTGATTTAACGAAGCATCATATCCACCCCATTCAACAATACCATCCATTGGGTTAATGAAACTCATCCAGTTCATTGATTTCTCACTATTAGTCAATTCGATAAATTCTAAAAGTTCTTCATCATATTTTAATGATAATTGTAAAGCTCCAATCTTATATCCGTTTGTAAATAATTTAACTGGTAATTTTACTAAGTTACCTTCTTCAACAGAAAGAGATGGAACGTTTACTTCAACTGAAGCAACATTGAAATCATAGATAACTGATTCATCAATTAAGTGTGTAGGAGCATTAGTCGGATTTTCAATTTCAATCGGAACTAAACGTGCCATATGATATCCTGTGTTATTAGCATCTCCTGGAACTAACACATAAAAAGTTACAGAATCTGGTTGACCAGGTAGAATATTAAAGTAGAAATTGGTTTGACCAGCAATTGTTGATGTGTAGTTAGTTGCTGGAGTTCCTGTAATTGTGTTATATTCAGATACTGTAAAGAATTTAACATCTTTTACGTTATTAGGCCATACTGCAAATCTACCTGATATTCTACCAAATACACCCCAAGCATCTGATATAGTCAAGTTGTTATCAGCATTTACATCTGAATGATAGAAGTCCCAAGATTGTGGGTTACCTGAACCTAATACCCATTGATTAATTTGTTGAGCATCTGCAACAGAGATTACGTTTCCAACTGCCATTGTGTCTCCCTGAATTGCCAATCTAACATCCCAGAATGTCGTGTCAATAGTTTCACTTAACTGGAAATCACCATTGATATCTGTCATATAAGTCGCGTGCTGAGTCCAAGTGTTTGAAGTTTTAGGTTTTTTCTCAAGTGCTAGTGATAAGTTTTTAGCAGCTGAACCAGTCACATTAGTAAATGTTCCGTGATAGTCTAATGTTGGTCTGATAAAGTTACCTCCGTAGTTATGTAATGAAAGAGCTATATCATTTCCTGGTTGTTCTGCCGCAACTTGTGGATAAGCATTCACGCCGGACCAAGTTAAGTTACTGATAGCAGCAAGTGCTTGAAAAGAAGAACTTGGTGTTATGTGAGTAAAGTCTAACAAAAATGTTTCTCCGTTCGGAAGTGTATAAGTAGAACTTGAACCAGTGTAAACTAAAGTTATCGTAACATAACCGTTAGTATTATTATCTAAACTTTGAACGTAAAGATTAGGTTGGGGTGTCACAAGAGATACAGCTACGGAAGAAAAAGCATTTTTATCATAAAATACTCTAAACTGAACTCCAGTGATTTTACTGAAGGTAGTATTCTGTAAAGTCAATTTTGCAGTAGTATGACCTTGAATACTTGTTCCAACTTGATAGTTGGTATCGATGATTCCCCAGATTCCATTAGATGGTGCTGGTGGACCGGTTTGTGCCTTTACGCCTGTCGCAAAGACCATTAGTAACAGCAAGCTGCTAACAATTTTTAAAATTTTCATAGTAGTGGTTAATTTTTCATTGACTATATGGTCAATTGAGATATATATTAATTTTGAAATAAAAAAAAATTTACATTGCATAATAAATTTTTACATATATCTCAATATTTATAAGGCTTTTAGTTTAATTAAAACTTATTTTAACAATAATTTTTTTTATCACTAATGTAAACAATTTGTGTAATTAACTAAATCTTGCAACATTCATATTATAATTATGAGTCACTTCAGATGAGCTTAAAGCTCTGTCGTAAATTCTTACAACTTGTAAATCACCTTTTATTAAGTTAGAAGATAACAAACTATCATCCCATCTTCTCATAAATCTAACTAAACCTCCTGATGTAGGGGTTCCAGAATAGTTTAATGTTCCACCGGACGCTGTTCCATTTACATATTGTCTTAATACTGATCCATCATATGTTCCAACAACTTGATACCATTCACCAACATTTGGTGTGAATCCGGAAGTATTTCTCCAAGTAGAATCAAAAAATCCAATACAAAGGTCATAGTTAACAGGAGCATTATTTGTTCCTATACTAAAATTTAGACTTGTTAATCCATCCCATACATTTGTTACCAAAGACGATATTTTACCAGAGAGTGGTTCAGATAATCTAAACCAAACTTCCACAGTCCAATTAGATAGATTACCTAAATCAGGAGCAGTTGCATACTCAAGACTTGTATCATCAAAACTCAAATGTCCTCCGAAATTTGAATTGTAAGTTGGTGTGTTAATTAAAGTCGAATCATTATTATTTTTTAAATCTTCCCAAGTTGTTCCATTTCCAATATAAGAATAAGTAGAGCCGGCATCTAAATGTAATAGTAAACCTGAATCAATAACATTATCATAACCGAATCTATTTTTTCCAGAAGAGTATATCATTTCTACTTCGCTAGCATTTACACCTCTGTTGTAAATAATAATCTGTGCTAGTTTTCCTTTGAAGAACTCAGTATAATTAGTAACACCAACTGTAAGATTACTTGATGTTCCAACATTGTGCCCAACCGGAGTATCACTTCCGACAAATTCACCATTTATCCACATCGATCTTGTAGTTCCATCAAAAGTCACTAAACCATGATACCAAACACCAGTTGATAATTGAGTCGGAGTGTCAAAATCTAAATCATTTCCCCACCAGTAATGTCTAAAGCTTGTGTTTCCTCCATTATTTCTTAATCTCCATGCATTTACTCCATTTATTGATCCATAATTACCCCAACCGACAAATCCTCTATCTGTTGGCATCTCATCTGAATTAAACCAAGCACTTATTGTATAATTTTCATTTCCGATTGGTATATCAGTTACATTTGCAAAAGAAACATAATCATTGATACCGTCAAAAAATATAGAACCACCATTTGCTGAACTAAATGTTGCACCAGATTCAAGTGTTCCGTGATTTCCATTACCTGATAAGTCATACCAAGTATTTGAACCAGTTCCAGAAAAAGAACTTGTAAATCCAGCATCTAAAAAAAGAACCATTCCAGACGGCAAAGCTCCTGGCCAAGATGTCCAATATCCATTTGAATTGAGCCATTGTTTAGCTTGTAAACCAGTAACAAATGTATTATTACCTGATATTTTTCTAACTAATTTAACAAACTCTAAATCCGATTTAGAGCCAGTTCTAAGAAACCCTAAATGACAAATATAGTTTGTTAATAATAAATCTTCTGGTCCATTCGGGTGATCACCACTCGGATCTAAATAAGCAATTACATAACCTATCTCTTCATCTGGTCCATTCCACCATTCACCTGGATTAATTTCAGGAATATTAATTCCAGCTGCTATGCTTCCAACTTGTTCAGTATTGGTGATAGGTGGATTTGGTGAAGGATTATAACAAAAAGGTCTATGTGTTGCCATAATCTATATATTATATTACAAGAACACATCCACCACTATTTAGAAATGATTGCCAACCACCTGACCATAGTTCAATTTGGAAAGTGTCAATCCATTGTATTTTTAAAAATGGGTCACCAATTAGAAAATTCTCAAGTAAAATTCCATATCTACCATTCAATGCAACATTATCACCTTTTATAGGATTATAATCAATATCATTTATTTGTCTTAAATCCATCTTTAAATTTATTTTATATAAACTGCGTAGGTTTTAATATCAATTCTTTGAGAAGAACCGTTTGTAGCAACGTTTGACATACCATAAATATTATTGTTACTTATGTTTGTCCAGGATCCGGAACCTTGTCCGTTCCCACTTCTACCCTGTGAATCAGGATAAGCAGTTGATGGTCCACATACTGTCCACCAAACGCTATTAGCTACATATATCCAATCACCTGGGGCATTCACATTAAGTGTGCCAGTCATTAATGTATGGCCTTTTATACCGGACCAACTACCACCCATAGGTGTATTATTTACAGTAACAGCACTTTGAGTTGATGAGAATGTTCTACTTATAATTAAGTTTCCTGGATTATTGTAAATTACTTTATTTGCTATCTCCATACCTGATAATAATGGTGTAAGTGATGCCGTAGTAGAAGCCATTTTCATCACTTGAGTGCATTGATAGGTTCCATTGTTATACCAAAGATCTTGAGCATCAACATTAAATTTACTTGAAAATGAACCAGATGTGTAACTCCACTTGTTTGGGTATAAATTACCTTGAGTTACTGTGTTTGTGGGGTTATAACTTATCAACATCCAACCACCACCTTCGTCTGTCATGTTACAATAAACTTGTTTTGGAGAAGCCATCTGTGATGTTTTGATATAATACCATCCGGATGTAGTTTGACCGGAATTGTATATTACTTGAGCACTAGCAGCTGGGTTATCAATAGTTCCGATAAGAGAACCAGAACTATAAGACGTCCAGTAACCATTACTATTAAGCCAATTTTTTGACTGTGTTCCGGTAGAAAGAGATGTGCTACCAGAAATTAAAATTGTCAAGTCTATAAAGCTTTGTTCTGTTTTTGCAGCAGATCTGAAAAATCCTATGTTACAAGGATAATTTGTTGAAAATGTTCTCTCCGGTGCATTTGGCCTATTTCCACTTGGATCGATATAAGCTATGACATAACCAGAATCTTCGTCTGGTCCATTCCACCATTGTAAATTTGAATTTCCATATAAATTAGGATTTATTGTCCCAGTAGCTATCGACATACTTCCTAAAGTTTCACTATTTGGAATATCTATAGAAATAGGATTATAACAGAATTGACGTGATGTTGCCATAGATTATTTATTAAATAGTTTACAGTCCGAATCTAGTTTTTGTGGCATCAAAATTATTTTGAATTTGTGATTGGGTAAATGCCTCACCGAAAACATAAAATTCTGCAATTTTTCCGTTTAAATATTGAGAACTTACACCAGGTCCAATATATCCAAAGTAAAATGTATTTGCTTCACTATAACCATCCACACCGTGAGTCGCTGATATAATCTGAGTTGTATTTAACCAAACTTGAGTAGAACCCGCTGTCGCTGAAATCACAGTTGTGAATGTGAAGAAATACCAATTTCCGACGGACACTGTGGCAGTTGAAGTACTGGTTCTGGCTATTGACGTTCCGTTTGTTGCACATCTTACCGTTCCGTTACTATTAACTGCTAGATAATATCCATCAAAACCATATGAACTGGAAAGTTTACCAAATATTGGCATAAAACCAGACACTGGTAAAGTATCTATTTTAGCCCATATTTGAAATGTTCTGTAATTATCATTCTCTAAACTCAATGCGTAATTTGTCCAGTCTGAAATACTAATAGTATCATCGATACCGTCGAAGTCAAAATACCCACCATTTCCAGTCGAGAAAGTCACTCCCGCATTTAAAGAACCTTGTAGTCCATTATCACTCAAGTCTTGCCAAATTCCACCACCAGAATAACACAGAGGATTACTCGCATCCATAGTTACAAATTGGTTACCTAAAAGTAGTGGTGGGGTTGTAGTTGAGTATGTATATGAGGTCCAGTATCCATTATTATTTAGATACTCTTTAGACTGAGTTGGTGAAGTTAAAGAATAATTACCGGTAACAAGTTGTGTCAATTGTATGAAACTAGCGTCTGTTTTGTCCGGTGTTCTAAAGAAACCAATATGGCAGGTGTAATTTACTGCTAAAATTCTCTCAGGAGCATTTGGTCTGTTACCAGTTGGTTCGGTGTATGCTATAATATAACCAGGATCTTCATTTGGTCCATTCCACCATTCTAAAGTAGCGTCTGGGGTAACATTTCCAACAACAGCGGCGATATCACCAATTTGCTCGGTTCCAGGAATAGTTGGAGCGGGATGTGGATTATAACAGAAAAGTCTAGTTGTAGCCATAGACTATATATTTATTTAGCTAAGTGTCAAATAATTTTAAAATGTTTTTGATATTTATAATAAAATCATTACATTTGTAAAAATTACTACAATGTCGGAACAAACAAAAGAACAAAAACTACTTAGTAAACTTTACGAGTGTCAAGAAGAAATACAAACCTATGTTAACAACATTAAATTCGATGGTGATGGTAAGAGTGATTTAAATTATAAAACTATGCTTACTTTACTAACTGCGAAAAAAGACTTAAACGAGTTAGTTTTTAAGTTGGAAAAAATGATTTGTGATAAACAAGATTTAATGTAATTATGAAAAAAATAGAAGATATTTACGAAGAGTTTAACTTTGCTCAAACAGTAGAGGATAAAACTAATATTTTAGAAAAATTGATTTCAGATAATCTGATTTCAGATGAAGATATGAAAGAGTTTAAAGCTCAGATAAACGACATTATTGAAAATGACCTAATTGAACAGGATACTATCATTTCATTAGAAATTGAAGAAGGTAGATATAATCTTTATAGTTGTGTCAAAGATATTGATTCTTATAAATCAGGTTGTAACTACTATGTTAAAGTAGATGATCCGAGAGAATTTTATAAAATGACTGGAATTGGTGAAACAAATTCAATTATTCAAGATATGATTGATTCTATCAAACCTATATATTATATAGTAGTCGATGATGGAATTGGAACATTAAAAAGAAAAAATATTTTCGATAAAGATGTTGAGTTTTCAAATTATTTTACTAAATTTGTTTAATAATGAAAGATATGAATATACTCACAACAGAAATTTTCAGTGAAGAAAACTTAATAGTTTTAAAATCACTTGTTAAAAGTTACCCTAATGATGGTGATTTGGGAACTAAAACCAGAAACCTTTTTAGATTTGACAGTTTAGTCAAATCTCTACCTAATGATAGAGAGTTAGGTTCAGAAATTAGAAAATGTATAATTAATTTTTCAAAATAATTTGGTAGATTAAATTTAATAATTAACTTTGTAAAAAATAAAAACGAAAAATATATGTCAATGAAACCTAATGGAATGTCACAAGAAATGTTAGAGAGTCTTGGAAATCTGACTGAGAAAGAAAGAAAGTATTTTGCTATTATGTGGGCAAAGTATGGTGTTCTTTTTATATCATCTAAACCAGGAGTTGCTAAGTCAGCAATTGGTCGCTCAATCGCTGAGAAAATGGGATTCGCTTACTTAGATATGCGTCTCTCAATGTCTGATGAATCAGACTTCAAATACCCTTACTTAGAAGATGGTATGTTCGATGGTAAACCTATCAAAGTTTCCGGATACGCTGTTCCAAAGTGGGCTTACGAGGCTAACCAACGTCCAACTCTAATTCACTTTGAAGAGTTGAACCGAGCACCTCAGTTCGTAAGAAACGCAGCTCTTCAAATCCTACTTGAGCGTGAGATTGGTGAGTTTAAATTTAACTCTAATGTTATTATGATGGCATCTGGTAACTTGGGTGACGAAGATGGAACTGATGTTGAAGAATTCGACTCAGCTCTTAACAACCGTCTAATCCACATCCCTCACTCACTTTCTGTTGACGAGTGGTTAGGTGACTTCGCCGCTGATGGTTGTCATAAACTTATCACTTCGTTCATTAAAGCTCATCCAGAGCAAATGTATAAGACGAGTGATAACACTAAGGGTTACGCGACACCACGTTCTTGGACAATGTTGTCTAAGTTCATCACCGAGAACTGGGGAATGGATGCTTCACCTCGTGAATTCCTTCCACTTTTGAAAGAGGTCGCATCTGGATACGTTGGTAACTCAGCAATGAAGTTCATCCAATACTGTGAAGATATGTTAAATATCTCTATCCAAGATGTTCTTAATGACTACGACCGCATTAAGAAAGACCTTGAGAAATACAACCGTGACAAGAACTCTGAATTGATTCAGTCATTGAAAGAGATTGATATCACTAAGTTGTCTGAAAAACAGTTAGAAAACTGTGTTAAGTTCTTGAAGAACGTTGGTGATGATGAAAAGACAGCTTACCTACTCTTCATTTTGGATAACATCGCAGATGTGACTAATCCAAAATTGAAAAAGTTCCTTCTTCAATTTGAAGATTTGTTGAGAACCATTAAGAAAATCAACAAACCTGGTAAGTAATTAGGTAGAGAAAGGGGAACGGTTGGTTCCCCTTTTTTTGGTTAAAAACATATAAAAGGATATATAAAAAATGGTTACTATAAAACTTGTTTTAGTGAACACCTATGGTGAGTTTGTTGGTCGAAAAGCCGAACTCTCTGTAGAAAATTATAATGATTTACTAGCGATGGTAAAGACTTTTTACATGAATGATGGTTTTGAATTAACACTAGAAGATGGGACATTTGTTGTTTTTTCACCTGACATTGTAAAGCAGTCAATACTCAAAGTAGTAAAAGTAAATGAAGAATTAGATTATTAAATTATGTTTAAAAATAGATTTAAAAAATTTGGGGGAGATTATATTGCAGATATCGTAGAATATCTTAAAGACTATATCGAAAAGGATCCAGGTGTCACTATATCAATTGGTTGCGACTCTATACAAAAGAGACGCAGAACTGTTTATGCAATAACCATAATGATGTATAACACAGATCTGAGACACGGAGCTCACGTTGTTTTCTTTAGAGAAAGCTGTCCTAAAATAAGAGAAAATAATGAACGTCTTTTCAAAGAAGCTCAATATCTTCACGATCTTGGTGTTTATTTAGATGATGAACTATCTCATTTTTACCAAAGAAAAGACCTTTCTGATAGAGAAAGAAAAAGATATAAGTATCACTTACTTAAATGCGCTGGTGAATACTCTCATGTTCCTCTTCATCAAGAAGAATCAGTTATGAATGCTCTCTTTCTTACACCCGCTGATACAATTGATTTCAGAACAGTTGATGTGCATGTTGATTTCAATCCATTTCAAGGTTCTTTGAATGAGAAAGGAATTATGAAAAATAAATCATACACTGCTTATAAAAGTTACGCACCCTGGTTAAGAGGTATGGGATTCAGAACTTGGGCTAAACCAATGGCTTTCGCTGCAACTTCAGCGGCTGATCTTTTACTACAAGATTGATGTTTGAAATAAATTCATATATGATTCAAAAGATGGGGTGGATTGAATATTCAATCCACCGAGGTCTTTACTATAATAGATGGTCCTCTAATAAAAAAAAATCTTATGCACTTTTTGATAGTGATGATGATGTTAGATACTTTATTGAGTTTGAAAATAGAAATGAATTTTTTGTTATAAAAGAATTAACTAAAGAGGAAAAACAAAGTTCAAAAAATAAATATAAGTTCATAACAGTCAATCAAACTGAAGAAGATGTATCATTTATTGTAAAAGAGTTTAACTCAAATGAAGAACTATTCAAATTGATTATTGAAAACGAGGCTTGCAACTCGTCTTATGAAAGACACTTTAGATTAAATAAAATATTAAAATGAAAAGAAAAGAATTAAAAATTTTAGGTTTATCCTATAGCCAAACTCAAGTTGGTTCTTATGTTTGTGTTCTATCGGAAAAAAAAGGCACTAGAAAAATTCCAATTATTGTTAAAACTCCAGAAGCTCAAAGAATTGCTCTTGAGATTGAAGGGATTAAATCTTCTAAAGTTCTTACACACGACATAATTAGAGGCATATGTGATTCATTTGAATTGGATATTCAAGAGGTTTACATCTATGCTTTACTTGAAGGTATTTTTTACACCAAGCTTATTTTATCAAATGGTCTTTATGAAATGGAAGTTGAAGCTCCTATTGGTGATGGTATCGCAATATCTACTTTATTTAAATGTCCAATCTTCACTACTGTTGATATATTGAATCAAGTTGGAATACAATTGAATGATGATGGATCAACACCTGAAACAAATGATTTTGAGGATGATGACGATGATGATTTTGAAGATGATTATTTCGACTCATTCATCGATAATAAAAGAGAAGAAAGAGTAGTGTCTGTAGAGGATTTAGAGATGCTGATGCAAAGTGCAATTGAAAATGAAGAATATGAAATTGCAGCCGAGATTAGAGATAGAATTCAAAATCTTAAAAAATAAAAATAATAATGGAAAAAAAATTATACGATAAAATAGATAGTTCACTATTAAAGTCATTGCCCAATCCCAGCACCGAGGCATATGAATCAAAAATTAAAATTCCAGAATGCACTTTCTTAGGTGTTCATGAACAACCGGATTTTGCAACTTTTTACATCACTTTCTACGCTGATAAAAAAATTGTAGAACTTAAATCACTGAAACATTATATTTATCAACTGAGAGATATCGTGGTCTCATATGAAAGATTGATAAACATCGTTTATGATGATATGATGAAAGTATATGAACCATCAAGAATGAGAATAGTGATGGTTTGTAATCCAAGAGGTGGAATTAGTTCAAAATTAACAATCGACTCTGATTGGGAAATTAGAGGAGGTAAAGAAAAGTTCAAAGACTGGACAATGACCGAAGATACTTGGGAAGTAAGAATGTAAAATAAAAAGGCAACTTCTGTTGTCTTTTTTTATATAATAAAAAAATCAAATAATTAAATGGCTTTATCTTATATAGGTGGTAAATCAAGAATAGGAACTTGGATTAGAAATTATATTCCAAATGATATTGAAACTTTTGTTGAACCTTTTTCTGGTATGTTCTGGGTTTTCTTTAGATTGGAATTATCTAATTACCCAAATTTAAAAACTGTTGTCTACAACGACTTCAATCCTTTAAATGTTAATCTTTTTAACTGTGTTAGAAACTATGAAGATTTTTATGATGTTATCAAAGAATATAAATCTCAAGATAAGGAGTTGTTTGATAAATTTCAAAGTGAAATTTTTAGTTCAGATTTTAAAGTTGACTTATCAACTCCTGATTACCACACTGCTGCAAAATACGCTTATATTCTTAGTCAAGTTTGGTCTGGAACTAATCCAGAAAAAGGAAAATTTATTGACTTGAAAGGAAAATACAGAAGTAAGTTTGATTCTTTCAAATCTAAATTGGTTGATAAAAAGTGGCAGAAACATTTTGATAAAATCACATTCTGTGAATCTTCTGATTTCGAAGAAGTGATTAAAAAATATGACTCACCTAAAACATATTTTTACTGTGATCCACCATACTTTAAAACCGAAAACTACTATGCAAATCATGAATTCGGTATAAACACACATCAAAGATTAGCAGAGACTTTGAAATCTATTCAAGGAAAATTCTCTCTTAGTTATTATCATTTTGAAAATTTAGATGAATGGTTTCCAAAAGGTGAATATATATGGGAGTCTAAAGAGTTTTCAAAAGCTGCTATGGCCAAGTCTGGTAAATCACAAACTAAAGGTGTTGAACTTTTGATTATGAACTATCAAAAGAATTCAAAAGTTAATGTGATTGAAGAAGTAGAAGAAGAGCAAAGTAGTTCTGGTGATGATTTAGATTTTGACTTTAGTATTTGATATGTCTAAAATTATAAAAATATTCTACTTTTTACTGTGTCTAAGTTTGACATCTTGTATTGAATTATTAGATGATATAACAATTAACTCTGATGGAACTGGTAAATTCAAGTATACAATTAATTTGAGTTCATCTAAAACAGAAGTTAACTCTCTTTTATCACTCGATAGTTTAGATGGTCAAAAAGTCCCGAAGATTCCAGAGTTAAAACAAAAAATTACTGAGTTTGAAAAAACAATTTCTTCACAACCTGGAATATCTAATGTTAAAATAGAATCTAATTGGGATGATTTAATTTTCAAATTCAGTTGTGATTTCAATAATTTACATAACCTACAAACAGCTTTTAAAGAAACTTTGAAGTCAATGAAATCTGGACTCTTTTTAAACACGGAAACTGAATGGGTATATTTATCTGGCAATTGTTTAGTCAGAGACATACCCGATTTAGTAAATACAAAGCTTTCAAGTTCTATTTATATTAAAGAAGAAGAACTTAAATTGGGTAAATATACTTCTATCACAAGATTTGACAAAGAGATTTCTACTTTTGAAAATACCTCTACTCAGTTATCAAAGAATAAAAGGGCGGTAATGGTTCAAACTGACTTGAAAACTCTGTTAGATAATCCATATAAACTGAATGATAAAATCTGCATTTCTAATTAAGGAAGAGTGAAAAAAATTATAAATAAGATATAAAATTTATATCTTTTTTATGAAATATAAACCCGGAGATATAGTTATTAAAACCACAGGTGGTAATAAAATGACTATCTTTGACAAAATATCCGATGGTGTTTATAAATGTCTTTGGTTTGTTGAAAATTCTATGAATGAATCAATATTTAAAGAAGAAGAGATAGTAACAATCACTGAATGGAAAAGACTTCTGAAAACAGAAGAAAGAGAAGACAAGATTAATCAACTATTGGGTTAAAATAAATCTTTAGGGTAGCTGGTTTATAGTTTGAGTGAGAACTATTCAAATCTATAACCACTTTATCATAATCGTCTTTTAGTCTTTTATAACTAACAAGTAAATCCTCTAACATATCCACACCTTGTTCAGAAAGATGACAACTGGCACCGTAGTATTCTTTATCTACTGTTCCTTTTAATTTTATATTAGCACATAAACAAAAAGGATATTTTCCGAAATTTCCTTCAGATCCACGAAGAAAAAGTCTTCTATAGTCTTCACTTGATAAATAACGATTAGCCTCTTCAGTTAGACTATCTAACCATCTATTAAAATCGCCGGTATTCGGATTTATAGACCATAGCATATCGTTTTCTGTGAGGCCTAAAACTTTTGCTTCATACGAAACTAAATTATCATCTTCAAATTCAATAAAATAACTTCTTATCTTTTCAACTTCAGATTTAAAATTATCCGTTGAATTAGATTCATTAAATTTTGACCACCTTTTAATCATTTAATATATATTAAATATGAAACTGGATATTAATGAAGTCTATCACAACTATATTGTAAGAGTTATAATATTTTCACTTTTCACTTATAAAAGACTCATTAGACAACCAGGTGTTTACAAACAGTCTGTTTATTCTTTTACTAAAAAAAGATTACCTTGGCAAATCAATTTGTTGATTGATACTGGTATTCAAATGTCAAAAGATGAAGAAAGAGAAATTGTATTAAAAGAAATTTTAGAAGGAGTTGAGTCAGATTATTTAACAACAGTAACAGTTACATTTACCACACCTTTAAAAGAAACAACTATTGAAGTGGATTTAAGAAATGAAGAGAAATATCAAAACTTTTTATACCTCTAAATTAATATATAGTATATGAAATATCTAAATAAATGGAATCAAATCAACGAGGCTAATGAATCGTCTAAAGAAGAACCAAAAAGATCAGAAAGACTTTTAACTCAAGCTCAGAAAGAGTCTGTAGACAGTCAAGAAGTTAAAGAAAAATCAGGACCAATGCCTGCAATGGTTTTTACTGATGTTGTTGGATCATCAAAGATGTGGTCAGATGACCCTATGACTATGGCTAAACAACTTGAAGGTCATCATAAATTAGTAGATTCAATTGCTGAAAAAAACAAAGGCTGGATCGTGAAAACAATTGGAGATGCATTTATGGTTTATTTTGAATCATCAGAAGATTCTTTATTTAATGCAGTAAATTTCGCAAAACAAGTTATCTTAAGTGAAAAGTCTTACAATTTAAGAGTTGGAGTTTGCCAAGGTCATATGGACCAAAAAACCTACCGTATACAAAAAGTCGACTTGAAAGATTTTTTTGGAAATGCAGTAAACACAGCATCCAGAATGGAGTCTAAAGTATCAGAAGTTGGTGGAACTATTGCTTTCTGTTCAACCAAGCCAATTGAAAATAGATTAGGTAAAATAAAGACTTTAGGTGATATAACAGAAGTTGATTTATCTAAGTATGATTTAAGAGGAGCAACAGTAGAAAAAGCTTATAAAATGAAGGTCAAATAAAAAAATCTTACTATATTTATAATTATGTTGGTCTGTGTAAGTAATACGTCTCAAAGAGATGAACTTGAAATAGGTAAATACTATGAGGTTTTCAAACATGAAAGTGGACCTAAATTCGCATGGGTAAAAATTATTGATGAGTCTAACGCAGTTGGGTGGAGAACCATTCAATGTTATTCAGTTGATTTCAGTAGTAAAAGTAGTTGGAGAAATCAACAGATTGATAAAATTTTAGATTAATCTTCCCAAAAGAAGTAAACATATTTATTAGGCCATCTGTAATCAAATGTAGCAAATCCATATAATTCAGCGACTCTTTCTAATCTATCATCAACATCTCTTGGTAGTTCACCATCATAGTCAACTGAATCAAATTCAACATAAACATTATCATCATATTCTGTTATATCCTCAATATGTAATCCAGTTTTTTCTGAGAAGTATTTCTTAAACTGTTCAATATCAAACTTTTTATCCCCTATTTTCTTATCTGTTTTTCTAAATTTATAGTCAATGGTGTTAAACTTAGCATCTGGTGTTTCATCGTTGTTATATCCTTCAAATCCAGTGACATCAAATTTTGCAAATGACCAACCTAAATCTTGAAGTCTAGCAATTGCCACTTGCATTTCATCAACAATTCTTACAAAATCTTCATAAGATTTAAATTTTTCATTTGTAGAAAATCTTATTGTAAATTGTGAAACCTCAACACCACCAGTAGGATTCACAACTGGTTTAAAATTTCCTACACCATCTAAATATTGTTGATATGTCATATCACCTAAAGTTGATCTGAATGTTACTTTGTAACCATCATCAATAAAGTCTAACATCGTATCAACTATTTGAGAAGTAATATCTTTATTATCAACACTTTCTTTTATAACATATCTGTCGTTTTTTCTAACTGCAAGTTTTCCATCAATGAATTTATAAAACTTATATTTTTGGTCTATTGATGTTACTAAATAATAAGCATCTGGATTTAGTGACTTATATCTTTGAATATTACCTTCTACTTTGTTCCCGTCTACTTCACCACCTTGTTGTTTAGCATATGCCCACTGAATGTAATGTGGATCAACGTGTCTGTCTCTCAACTTATCCTGTTCGATTGATGTTTGTAAAGTAGAAAGTAAGTGAATAAATATAATTTCATAACCATTTATTTTTGCATTATCAAATATCTCTTTGACGTGTTCGAACCCTCTATCAGTGAATTCTTTACCAGCACCTGTTGTGTCATAGATAAAGTTTTGACCAGTCTCCATAAACTTTTCCATTCTATCTAAGTTCAACTCTGATGCATTTTTAGTTCTACCACCTTCTGGTAATTCTTTACCTTTATAATAGACATTTGGATCTTTAGTATAAAGTAGTGAAACATCATCAGTTGAAAAATCTTTGATGTTAGGATTTTTAGTGTGAATATGATTTTTCACAAAATATGATTTACCGATACCTGGAGCTCCGATTAAAAAAACAGCAAGACCTCTAACTTTACCTATTAGTTCAGGTATAGGTTCATTTTTAGATACCTCTTCTGAAATAAACTGATTATATTCTTTTAAAAATTTCATCATAAAAATTATATATTAAATTTCTAAAATTATATTGAAGATTAAGAAAAAAATTGTATATTTGTGATATGAGAGGATTTAGAAATTATAACAAAGAAGAACTCTTCAATTACATTGATAAAATTGAAGTGGAAAAAGTTAATGGTCAAGTTATCACTAAATATAATGGTCGAGTTACTCAGATTGCTAATGTATCTGAGAGATATGAAGTATTTGACATTGCTAAATACTTAAAAGAAAAGATTGAACTTATTGAGCAAAACTTTACAATTTCTAAATACCAACTCCAAATAAGAAAAGGTCAGCAATACCTTCAACTTATTTCTGATAGTGTAAATATTGGTGGAACTCAGTTCTACAAATCCTTCTACATCCTCAACTCAACTGATAAATCTCGTAGACTTAGTTTCTATGCTGGTCTACACTCACAAAACTATTACTATATCGGAACCAATAATGTTGGTTTGTCTAGAAAACATTTAACAGGTGTCAATGTTGCTGCTGAAGATGCTTCTAAAGGCCTTAATGGTGAAACATTTGATGAGCAAATCGAAGCTCTACAAAATCTTGTAGGACATCGTATTCAGTTTTCTAAAATTCGTCAAGTTATTTTAGGTGATAAAGAAGAAATTCCACAAGTAAATCACCGTAAATTTGATGCTTTTAAGAACTCTATTCGATATGCTGATAGCGATAGACTTATCACTCTAACAAAAGAACAACGTTCTCAATTATACACTGACTCTGAACGAATGAAAGAAGTCAAAGAAGATTTCTACTTAGACGCATTTTGGGTGTTTGGTGTTTATATGAGATTGTTTAATCGTCAAGACTCTCATATCATTAAAAATGAGACAGATAGAATTATGAAGATTACACAATGGGCTGTTCGTAATAACGTGTTAGAGGCACTTGGTATCTAATGAAATTCGATTATGATATACTATTTGATTTCTTATCTGAAGAGGATAAGAAATCATTTATGGTTTGGGATAATGTGATACTATCACAAAAATATACCCCAATACCAGATAAACCGTTGGCACGAAACGTCCTAAGCGTCCAGACTATAGTTGCTACTTACAGAGCACCATTTGAAGAAAGAATATTCATACCTTTAGATGAATACGAACTAAAATTAAAACTTAAAAATAGAGAAGAAAAACTAAATAAAATTTTATAAAAATTTAATTTGACTTCTTAAGATTTATCATTATATTTGTAAAAAAGAAATTTATGCCATACGAAAGAAAAACCTATGATATTTTTATCTCTGACGAACTTAGGTTAGTTTTAGAACAGATAAAATCCGAGTCATTAGTTGCTGATTTGTTACTTAAACGCAGACACTCTAAAGATGACTTAGTCGATGATCCGGTAAATTTTATTTCGATTTCTTCACAAGATGCTGGTCGTATATCTTATCTGACCAGTGAACGTATGGCTCAGATTGAACCGGATACTTACTGGACATCTGGTAGAAGATTTCATGTTAAACCAGGTGGTTTTGTATCGAAGGTATTCAAAAATCTATCTGCAAAAGATATCGAAATTTTCTCAAATCTTTTTAGAGCAGAGTCAAAAAAACCTCAATTTACTTTTCAAATTATGAAAGGTGAAGATATCAGAAAATATTATTATTATGAATACCATGCGAGTGACTACGGTAGTCTTGGTGTTTCATGTATGCGATATGAAAGTTGTCAAAAGATGTTTAACCTATATGTTGAAAATCCAGATAAAATCTCAATGATTGCTATGATGAACGCATCTGGAAATGTGATGGGTCGTGCACTTCTTTGGAACTTTGATGGAAATAAAATCATGGATAGAATCTATACTATCAATGATGAACAGTTACCTTTTTATTTCAAAAAGTGGGCCACTGAAAATGGATACTTATTTAGAAGTCAACAAAATTGGTATAACTCTTTACAATTCGAAAAATTAGGCGGTGAAAGAAAACTTCTAAAACTTGAAGTCAACTTAGAAAACTTTGACTTTAGATACTATCCTTATATGGATACTTTCAAATTCTTTAATCCTGATACTGGAGTTCTTTCAAACTTTAGACCGGAAGGTAGAGAACATTACACACTTTGTTCTTCAGATGGAAGCAAATACGATTGGAACTATTTAGTTTATGATGATTATGATAAAGTATATCGTCACAGAGGTGAAACCGTAAGACTTGAATACTTAGATATGACGGCTCATCCAGATAGATGCAACTTTTCAGACATTCTCGACCAGTATATTCTATCAGAACACGCTGAGTGGAGAGAAGATATCAGGGATTATGTATTCGGTGGTGATAAATCTCACTTAAATGATGATGAAAGAATTCAGAGACGTTTAAAAGATATTGAAGAAAGAGAAAGTAGAAAGAAAGCAAGACTGTCTACAAGTCAAATCGGAACTATCTTAGAAAGAGTTAGCACATCAAATGATACACATAGACTTTATGAAGAGATTTTAAATCAAATCAACAACAATTTTTTTAGAGAATCAACAACTGAAGGATATAACGGCTAGAATTGTTATAGAATAAGAAAAAAGAGACCTTATAGGTCTCTTTTTTTTGTTGATTTATACTTATTAAGTAGGTCTTTTACGTTGTGATAATCATAATAATCAATGTAATTATCAATACATCTTTTAAATTCTTTTGGTTTTCTTTCACTAGTTGTAAGTATATTAAAATAATACTCAAAATAGTTAAATACTTTTTCTTCTGCTACTAATCCATTTTTACAGTGTATATTGAACTGCGATAACTTATCAAAAAAGTTATCAAATAAATCTCTACAATGAGCTTCTTCTATTGTAAATCTTGACTTTTTATTATGTGTTTTTAGTGCCTCTACTAAAAAATCATCATTGACTCTAAACTCTTTATCGTTTATCATTATTTTTCTTGCGTTCCAATCTAAAAGAGTTAAGACGGTTTTGACTTTTTCATCAGAGAAAAATTCTTTTGCTTCTTTTGATAAAAACTCAGATTCCTTCCAGAGTTGATTTTTTTTATACTCAAATATTGCTTTAATAAATGTTAAGGTAGCTACAATAGGAACTAAATTTTTCAAAATGATGATAAGTAAATACATTGAACAATTCTTTTTTTTCTATATATAAAAAGATATGAAAGAATTAATTTTAAAAGAACTTGAATGTTTTAATGATCCAAAGTTCAAATTTGACCCTAAATTTCACAAATATACTTATCACGGAGAGCAATTTATTTCAGTGACTAAATTTATTCAAAAATTTCACAAACCATTTGAAACAGACTTCTGGTCTAAGAAAAAAGCTGAACAAGCAGGTGTTTCACAAGAAGAAATACTCAATGATTGGAAAAAACTAAATGACTATGCTAATGAAGTTGGAACAGATACACACCAGTGGATAGAAGATTACTTCAATGGTCTTTGGAGGTCTCTTCCGTCTAATCTAGATTTAATTCACCGAATAAATAAATTTAACAAAATATTTGCTAAACATCTACACAGATTAGATCCTATTAAATTTGAAGTTAGAGTTTTTTCAAAAAAGTGGAAAATTGCTGGAATGATTGACTCTCTATTTTTCTATAAAGGAAAGATATTCATACTCGACTGGAAAACTAATAAACAGTTTACACACGACGGACACGAAAAAGGTAAATATGAAAAGTTATTAAAGCCTTTTGAAGATCATTGGAAGAATCATCTTAATGAATACTCAATACAATTATCCTTATATGCTCTTATATTAGAAGAATGGGGATTCGAAGTAGGTGGTGCTTATTTAGTTCATATTGGACCTGGAGATGAAGATGCTGAGCTTTATAAAGTTGTAGATATGAGAAACAAATTGAAATTGGCTTTAGAGTCTGAAAATTATTAAAAATAAAAAAAGAGAGTTTAAACACTCTCTTTTTCATTTTCTTCTAACTTATTTTCTAATGACTCGACATAAAGATTTTTTGACTTGAAAACTTCTAAAATAGAATTAGTAACTTCGTATTCTTCTTTGACATAAACACACTCTATTTTACCCATCACTAAGTCTATATTATTTGACTGAGACCATTCAGTAATAATCTCTTCCATTTCGGCATAAACTTCTTTTGTCATTTTATCTCTATAATTTGAAAGTTGATGTGTTGCATCTTTATCAATTGAGGTCAATTGTTCCTGTAGTTTTTGAAACCTCTCGGCTCTTTCTTTCTGAGTTCTATTATCCATTACAAGACCACTTTGCATAGAAGCAATTATTGAGTTCATCTCTTTTTTTATAGGTTCAACCTGTTTTAAATACTCATTCTTAGTAAACTCGAGCATGTCTAAACCATCTCTGTATTTACTATAATGAAGTGATAGTTTTTCAAAATCTACGATTCTTAATTCCATTTGATTATTTTTTTCTTATTATATAAAAAAAGGCTTAAGAGTTTAGATAATTGATTGCTTGAAAGTATCGTGTTAGTAGATTTGAATCTTCCGTATATCCTATATCATCATATGCAAAATAAGAAGCTGTAGCAAATCCAGACGGCATCAAAATATTCTTCTTATAGACTTCTAAATAAGTTTTTCTAGCACCGACCAAGCTTGAAAATCTTTTGTTACGAACTAAATATGTAGCATCTTCTGTAAATATTTCTCTTTCAATAATTTTACCTAAATAAGGATCTTTAAATAAATTTAATTTATAGTTTAAAGTAGCAAACTTGCCTACTTTCTTTTGAATTCTAACGTAATATTTTTTTGAGGCTGATAAACCGGAAAAACCAAAAGAAGCTGTATTACCAGATACAATATAATTCGGAGCTTGAGATGTTGTTCCTATCTCAATGTTTTGAAAACCCGTGGTATAATAAATAAAATTACTATAAGTTGAAACGTCTATCACATATCCAGTAACAGTTGGGTCTATTATCCAAGAAGTTGTTCCGGCTCCAGTCACACTAGAAGTAAAAGAGTTGTTATAAGAGAATTGTGTAGAAACTTTCCAATAGTAGAATGTTGAAGCTGAAAGCCCATTTATGTAAGTAAAGTTAGATTCTGTTCCTAAACTCACCGTTCCGTAACCAGGAATAAGTGATTGAAAATTACTAAAAGTTGATACATCTATAATATAGTCTCTTGCTTGTGACATACTAGCCCAGGAGGCTGACCCAACACCAAGTTCACTTGAAGTGAAAGAACCAGTAGCTGTATTGTTAATAAAATCTCTTAGTAAATTTTGTCTTTCTTCAGTATAAATAACATATTGACGAGTTACATCGGTTGGTAAATCTAGTTTTACTGGTTGATTTGGATTTTTTTTATTTGATTGAGTTCCTATAAAGAAATCTTGTAAAAATGATTTATTAGTTGGGATTTCAACACCGTTACTTAAAACCCAGTCAGCTCTTTCAATGCTAACATAATTCAGGTTCTTTTCATTTATGTTCATATAAATTATATCACCAGTTCTTACAATATCAATACCAGATGGATAGATTGATGTTGAATAAGTTGTAGTTAGTGGATTAGATAAGTCTATCTGTAGAAAATCTTTTTTGTTTGAGTAAATATCATAACCAATTTGGTAAACATCATTCTCATCGTATAGTTTCTTTAGTTTGACTAAAAATGATGTATTAGTTTGAAAACATATCTCTCTCCAAGTTGTCTTTTTAATAGATTCTATAGATTGTGCACCCTGAAGAACAATTCCATAATAGTAATAAACACATTGCTCGAATAAAGAATATTGACCCTTCTCTATCATTTCATCAATTAACTTTGAAAAATCTAAATAATTATCTCTACCTTTGAGTGTGATTTTTTCAATCCTCAAATTTAATTTAGCTAGTTGTCTTTCATAGAAACTAGCACTTGGCCCTGGAGCCTTTCTAATACGATACCAATTATTGAACATACTGATTTGAGGTATTTTTGATATATATTAAATATCAAATTGTCTTACTGTCCTTCTTCTGCACCACCAAGTAATTTCTCAATCTCGGCAATTTTATCTTTGTTCTTATCAGGTTCTTGATAAATCTTAGCGATATCATCTAACTTTTTGATAGCCTCTGGATTTTTAGTTTTGACATCTTTAAGAGTATTTACTAAATCATCTTGTCCTTCGGCTTTAGCTTCCACTTTACCAATAAGATCCTCTGTCGTTTTAGTAAAATCAGCGTCTTCGAAAGAAACCTTATCACCATTTATAGCCTTAACTTTTTTGATACCAATCATTTCTTTATCTTGAAGTTCTTTCATTTTACCTTCACCCGGTTTTTTCTTATCTTCATCAGTAAGTTTCTTCCATTCGTTTTCATCAAATTTTCCTCTTTTATAGATTACAGAATCTCCTGGTTTGTATCCACCTTCAGGTCCTGCTTCTGGAGCTTCTTTACCAACAGTTTTCAAATACTTATCAACATCTTCATCTTTTATTTCTGTCAAATATTTATCTAATCTAACAACTAAAATTTTATTAACCCAATCTATAGCTAATTGTTTTCTTTTTTTGTTATCTTGTTGAGCAGCTAAAATGGCTTTCTTATACTCTGGTAAGTGAGTTTGGTCTTTCATATCAATGATAATTTTCTTATCATCAACTTTCGCATCTGTTCCTATTTTTAAATCTGGGCCACCAGCATATTTATAATCCTTTATAGCTCTGTTTCTTATAGTCTCCATATAATATTTGATGATATCAAGAGTAGGCGCTTCTTTACCAAATGATTTTAGAATACCATCATATAAAGTCTGTAAACCTTGTTTTCCTAAACTACCAACTTGAGGATCGAGTATATTTTTGATTAAATCCAAACAATCTTGTTCGTTAGCCTCTGGTTTTTTCATGAACTCATCCATAATAGGCTTTAATAAATAACTATCATCTTTAGGATTTAACGGATTAGTGTCAATCCACTTTTTTAATTCAGCTTCATCTGGGTTTTTGCCAATTTTTTTAATCTCTTCTACAGCTTTTCCCCACATATTTTTGAAGAAATTACCGATTGATGCTAAAAACTCTTCGTTTAATGGTTGGTCATTTCTAAATTTTTTGAATGACTCAAATTTTCTTACATATTTACTCATAAACTATATATTATATTTTCAATATAAAAAATAAAATAAAAAATAATATGAGTTATTTATCTAAAGTTACTGACTTTCATAAAACATTTAATGTTCCTGTTTCGGATAAACCTGAGATTCCATCTGAAGAAAGATGTCAATTAAGAGTAAACTTATTACAGGAAGAGTTAAATGAATTAAGTGAAGCCATAAAAAATAAAGATTTGGTCGAGATAGCAGATGCTCTTTGTGACCTACAATATGTTTTATCTGGTTCTGTTTTAGAATTTGGATTATCAGAAAAATTTGACCAACTATTTGATGATGTTCAAAGAAGTAATATGTCTAAAGCATGTGAGACTATGCAAGAAGCTATTGAAACTATTGCACACTACAAAAAAACACAAGGATTCGAAAGTGTTTACAAAAAAGTTGGAGACAAATTCGTGGTGTATAGATTATCTGACAATAAAGTTCTTAAATCTATCAACTACTCACCAACAGATTTAAAAAAAATAATTGAAAATGAAAATCAAGAAGTTTAATGAACACAGTAAAGTAACAATGGTTATTTCTGCTTTTCCAGGATGTGGTAAATCACACTTATTTAGAAATAAAGGTGATATGAAAATATTAGATAGTGATTCGTCTACATTTGATAAATCACAATTTCCTCAAAATTATATAGAACACATCAAATCTAATATTGGAGATGCTGATATTATCTTAGTTTCTTCACACAAAGAAGTAAGAGATGCTTTAGTAGATAAAGGTATTAACTTTACATTGGTTTATCCTAATATGGATATTAAAGATGAGTATATCCAACGATATATTGATAGGGGAAACGATGGTAAGTTTGTTGATTTACTTAAACAAAATTGGGAAAATTGGATTGGAGAACTTGAGCAACAAACAGGTTGTGAAAAGATAAAATTAGATAGAGGACAATATTTGTCCGATGTTGTTGAATTATGAGTAAAACCATTTTAGTAACTGGTGGTGCAGGATACATAGGGTCACACACAGTTGTTGAATTATTAAAAAATGAAGACTATGAAGTTATTATATTAGATAACTTTTGTAATTCTAAAAAAGGAATTATTGGTCGTATAAGTGAAATATCTAAAAGAGATTTTACAGTTTTTGATAACAACTGTTGTGATGATTTAGAACATATATTTTCTAATTCTAAAATAGACGGAGTAATTCACTTTGCTGCCTTAAAATCAGTAGGTGAATCTGTTTCATCACCACTTGAATACTATGATAATAATATAAACTCTTTATTAAACATTCTCAAATATTGTAAAAAATACAATGTTAAAAATATAGTATTTTCATCATCTTGTTCACTTTATGGTGATGTTGAAAATTTACCAGTAAATGAAAAAACACCAATATCAGATCCTCAATCACCATATGCTTATACTAAATTAGTTGGCGAGAGAATTATTAAAGATTTCTGTCGAGTTAATGATATCAATGGTGTCTCACTTAGATATTTTAATCCGGTTGGTGCTCATGAAAGTGGTTTGATTGGAGAGTGTTCTTTATCAGAACCAAACAACATTGTCCCTGTTATTTGTAATTCAATTGATGGAGATGAATTAATAGTTTTCGGAGATGATTATCAAACAAGAGATGGATCTTGTATTCGTGATTATATTCATGTGTTGGATATTTCGAATGCTCATCTATTGGCTTTAAAGTGGTTGATGGATGATGATACTAAACGTAAGTATGATGTTTTTAATTTAGGTTCAGAATCAGGAGTAACTGTGTTAGAATTAATAAATGCTTTTGAAAGTGTAAACAATGTTAAAGTAAAATATAAAATCGGTAATAGAAGAGTAGGTGATGTTGTTCAAATATATTCAAATTCAACAAAAGCTAAGCAGGTTTTAGGTTGGGAAACGAAATATAATATTGAAGATATGGTTTCATCGGCTTGGAAATGGTATAAAAATAAAATATAAAATGGATGAGTTGTTATTAAAAAATTCTAAATTTTATGGAGAATACTTTTGTAGTAAAGTAAAAGATTTTTTTGACGAAGGTGACATAGTAAAAGTCTATTCACATTACTCATTGAGATTATTTACTGTAGGAAAAAAAGGAAAAATATTCAAAATTCATTATGTTGATTTCGGAACAACATTTTTTACGAAAGACGAATGGAGAAACAAAAAAATTAATAAAATATTAAAATGAAACTAGGAATTATCGGACAAGGATTTGTAGGCGGAGCGGTCTATCAAGGAATGAAAAACTATTTTGATGTCTCAACATTTGACATCAATGGTAACTGCACAGAGTCATCACTTTTCAATTTGATTGAAAAAGTTGATGTGACATTTTTATGCTTACCAACACCAATGAAAAAATCAGGAAAGTGTGACCTTTCAATTGTTGAAAATTGTTTATCACAAGTTGATATGATAGCAAAGTCTTTAGATAAAAAAGATTTTATTGTTATAATTAAATCGACAATTCCACCTGGGACCACTGAAAGACTAAATAAATCAAATGAAAATATAAATGTAATTTTCAATCCTGAGTTTTTAACAGAGGCAAATGCAATTGAGGATTATAAAAATCAAAATAGAATTATAATTGGTGGTGATAGACCACACACTTCAACAGTAAAAACTATTTTTGAAAAAGCATTTCCACAAGTTCCTATTATTAAAACATCTTCAACTATCGCTGAAATGGTAAAATATGTCACTAACACCTTTTTAGCTACAAAGATTTCATTTGCTAATGAGATGTTCCAAATTTGTCAAGGCTTAGATGTTGATTTTGATAAAGTAATTGAATATGCAAAATATGATAATAGATTAGGTAACTCACATTGGTCAGTTCCTGGTCACGATGGTGATTTTGGATATGGAGGTCACTGTTTTCCAAAAGACATTGCTGCTTTGAATCACGTTGCTGAAGAATTAGGTGTTAAAAGCACTATGCTAAAAGCAACTATTGATAAAAATAAAGAAGTGAGAACAGATAAAGATTGGGAAAAACAAATTGGAAGAGCAGTATCAGAAGATTAATTTTTTTTTATTATATTTGCGATATGTTATCAGAAAAAGAAAAGAAAAAAAGACAACACGAAAAAGAACTTAAATCTCTTCGTAATAAAATGGGTAAAAGTATTATTTGGTTCGATGCTTTGAATAAGTCTCAGCAATATGATATTCTTTTTAGGTGGAAGAGAGAAAAAAATAGTAACAAACTTACGAAACCTGAGAAAAAAACTATTTTCAAACGTGTTAGTGGTTTCAATAATGGTAGATATCAAGTTCTAAAAAAAGAAATTGAAGTAATTTCTTATCCACCAAATTTTAAATATTTTTTGAAAAATATTAAACCTTTCTTCAGTGTGAGTGTATCAAAAATGAGAGAATCTCAACTTAAACATCTTTTGGATTAAATATAAATATAAATATGAAAATTTTTAGCGGAACAGGAAGTCAAGAGTTAACAAAAAGTATATGTGACATCTTAAACAAAGAACAAAAACGTTTTTCTTCAATGGGTATAGTTGATGAAGAAATCAAACC